>JACCDI011871649.1_pt1 | contig 22612 bp, 24 predicted proteins | sample 7442791 | NCBI WGS metagenome assembly JACCDI01 (sample SAMN15323434, study PRJNA562643) | freshwater metagenome | isolation source: river surface water | place: USA:Blue River Watershed | collected 2017-08-15
CGGTTGCGTGACCAGCGCGCGGGCCAGCGCGACTCGCTGGCGTTCGCCGCCGGATAACTCTCCGGGAAAATGCGACAAGCGCTCGGCCAGACCGACGCGCGACAGCAGCGCCGCTGCGCGTGCGCGCGCCTCGGCTTTCGGCAGACGCCGGGTCAGCAGCGGCATGGCCACGTTGTCCAGCGCAGAGAATTCGGGCAGCAAATGATGGAATTGATAGACAAAGCCGAGCGAGCGGTTGCGTAATTCTCCACGCGCGGATTCTGACAAACTGGCCAGCGACCGTCCCATCAGTGTCACTTCGCCGTTGCTGGGCGTATCCAGCCCGCCGAGCAGGTGCAGCAGTGTCGACTTGCCCGATCCGGACACGCCGACAATGGCCACTCTTTCGCCACGCGAGACCGAAAAATCAACGCCGGACAGTACAGTCAGGCTGTCACGCCCTTGCGCGAATTGCTTGCCTAGCCGCGAGCAGGACAACACGGTGTGGCCGGTATGGCCGTTGTGGCTTGCAGCATCCACGTTCATCCCCTATTCATGTCGCAAGGCATCTGCCGGGCGCACGCGTGCCGCGCGCCAGCTGGGATACAAGGTCGCCAGAAAAGCCAGCAACACGGCCATGCCACCAATCTGCCAGACATCCGGCCAACGCAGGTCTGACGGCAATGCGCTGATCAGGTAGATGTCCCGCGGCAGGAACTGCACATGGAACAGGGTCTCGATAAACGGCACGATCACATCCACATTCAGCGCCACCAGCACCCCCAGCAGCACGCCGATGCCGGTGCCCAGGAATCCGACCAGCGCCCCCTGAATCACAAAGATTTTCATGATCGAGCCCGGCGACGCACCCAGCGTGCGAAGGATGGCAATGTCGGCCTGCTTGTCGGTGACCGTCATCACCAGTGTCGATACCAGATTGAACGCGGCCACTGCAATAATCAGCGTGAGAATGATGAACATCATCCGCTTTTCCGTTTGCACTGCGGCGAACCAGTTGCGGTTCTGCTGAGACCAGTCACGGATATACAGATTGCCCGGCAAAGTCGCCGCCAGTTCGCCCGCCACTTCAGGCGCGCGCTGCATGTCAGTCACCCGCAACCTCAGGCCTGAAGGCCCGGCAAGCCGGAACAACGTCTGGCCATCTGTCATGTGAATGAAAGCCAGCGACGAGTCATATTCATAGTGTCCCGCCTCGAACACGCCGACTACATTGAACTGCTTCAGACGCGGCAGCACACCTGCAGGCGTCACCTGCCCCTGCGGCGCGATCAGCGTGATCTTGTCGCCCAGTTGCAGCCGCAGACTGCGCGCCAATGCGCTACCCAGCACGATGTTGAATTCGCCCGCCCTGAGATCGACGAGTTTGCCGGCAACGATCTGCGTGGCGACCTCCGATACCCTGGGCTCCTCCTCCGGCAAGATGCCGCGCACCATGATCCCGCGCACTGTGTCTTCACGCGTGACCATGGCCTGCGCCTCCACATAAGGCGCTGCGCCGCGCACCCGCGGATGGCGGCCGACTTCCGCAGCGGTGGCCTGCCAGTCCGGCAGGCTGCCCGATGCATCGAACACTTCCACATGCGCGAGCACGGACAGCATCCGGTCGCGCACTTCCTTTTGAAAGCCGTTCATTACGGAGAGCACCACGATCAGCGCTGCGACGCCCAGCGCGATGCCGGCCATGGAGATCAGCGAGATGAACGAGATAAAGCTGTTGCGCGCGCTGCGCCGACCCGCGCGCGTGTAGCGCAGGCCGATGGTCCATTCAAACGGCAGGTTCTGAAACCAGGACAAGCAGCGGCTCCGGTGAAAAGACGTTAAAGGATAGGCAAAGCCGGCAGTTTGCCATAGTCAAACCGCAATCGCCTACAATGTTCGGATGCTTTCCAAGACGCTCGTTCTCCCCTTCGCTCGTCCTCCGCAAGCCCTCGCCCGAGATCTGCTGTCCCACCTGAACCTGCCCGCGCTGGCGAAACTGCTGGCCCGCGCGCGACGGCAAGAGCACCAGGAAGTCGGGAATTTTGATGCCTGCCTGCCGCATGAGCGATGGTTGTGCGGTCATCACAACGATAACAGCCCTCCCGTCGCGCATGCATTGATGGATGCACTGGGCCTGCCTGTCTCCCCGGGCGCTTGGTTCGTCGTGCAACCGGTGCATCTGCATGTCGCGCGAGATCATCTGGTGCTTACCGATTACCGGCGCATTGTGCTCAATCATCAGGAGGCGCGAACGCTGTTCGACAGTATCCAGCCTCTGTTCGCCGAGCAGCAGCTTGAACTCGTCTACGGCAATACGCATTACTGGTTCGTGCGTGCCGAGCCGTGGGTGGAGCTCAGGACCTGTTCGCCGGATGCCGCCTGCGGGCACAACATCGATGTCTGGCAGCCGAGCGGTCATGCCGCGCGGAACTGGCGGCGCCTGCACAATGAGGTACAGATGCTCTGGCACCAGCATCCACTGAATCAGGAGCGCGAAGCCCGGGGCGAGCTGCGGGTGAACGCGCTCTGGCTGTGGGGCATGTCGCCGGGTGCCGACTTGCCCTCCGGGGCACGCGGGCTGGCCGGCTCGCTGGCCGACACCGGCTCCGGCAACAACGCCGACCCGACACTCATCACGACGCTGTTGCCGCTTGCGCTCGCCGAGGATTGGGCCGGCTGGCTGCAGCAGATGCGGGAACTGGAGAATGCGCAATTTGCCCCTGCGCTCGAGCAGTTGGGCTCCGGTCGGATCGATGCGCTGAGACTGGTAATCAGCGACAGCCACAGGCTGGATGTCTGGAGCGTGCGCCGCTCAAGCATGAGAAAATTCTGGCTCCCGCCTTCGCTGTCCCGCCTCGCCTCATGACTCGCATCGCTGTACGACAATTCTCCGCACGCAATGCAGCGATGCTTGCCCAGCAAGGGCTGCATCCCGTGCTCGCCCGGCTGATGGCCGCGCGCGGCCTGAGCACGATCGGCGAGCTGTCCACTGACGTCACCGCGCTGATTGCCCCTGGCCAGCTGTCCCGGGTGAGCCACGCCGCGACCTTCATCGCCGATGCGATAGCACAGCAAAAAAAATTCACTGTCGTCGCCGACTATGACTGCGACGGCGCCACGGCCTGCGCCGTTGCCGTTCGTGGCCTGCGCGCCATGGGCGCGACCATTGATTACATCGTCCCGAACCGGTTTGAGTACGGCTACGGACTCACTCCCGAAATCGTCGAACTGACCGCGCAGCAGACATCCCCGGACATCATCATCACCGTTGACAACGGCATCGCCAGCATCGCCGGTGTGGCCGAAGCAAAGCGCCGTGGCATCGAGGTCGTCATCACGGATCATCACCTGCCCGGCGAGTCGCTCCCCGATGCCGCCGTGATCGTGAATCCCAACCAGCCCGGCTGCGGTTTTCCCAGCAAGCATCTCGCGGGGGTGGGCGTCATGTTCTATCTGCTGCTGGCATTGCGGGCAGAGCTGCGCGCACGGGGCCATTTCGATGCAACGAACCAGCCCCGGCTGGATGCGCTGCTCGATCTTGTCGCGCTGGGCACGGTCGCTGACGTGGTGAGGCTGGATGCCAACAACCGCATTCTGGTCGCACAGGGACTACGACGGATGCGCGAAGGCAGAGCGCATGCCGGCATCGTCGCCTTGTTCTCGGTGGCCTCGCGCGACATCCGCAAGGCGAGCGCGACCGATCTGGGTTTCACTGCCGGGCCGCGCCTGAACGCTGCCGGAAGGCTGTCGGACATGTCGCTGGGCATTGAGTGCCTGCTCACCGATGACCTCGCCCGTGCGATGAACATCGCGCGCGAGCTGGATGCGATGAACCGCGAGCGCCGGGACATCGAGGCCGGCATGCAGGAGGCCGCGCTCGCCTCGCTGGAAACCATCGATCCGCAGGACAATGCGACCCTGACCCTGTTCAATCCGGACTGGCACCAGGGCGTGATCGGCATCGTTGCTTCGCGGCTGAAAGAAAAGTTCTACCGCCCGACTATCACCTTCGCGCCTGCGGGCGACGGCATGATGAAGGGCTCGGGACGATCGATCCCGGGATTTCATCTGCGCGACGCCATCGACCTGGTGTGCAAGCGCGCCCCTGAACTGATCGACAAATTCGGCGGCCATGCGATGGCGGCCGGACTGTCGCTGCGCGAAACCGATTTTCCTGCGTTTGCCGCTGCCTTTGAAACCGTGGGACGGGAATGGCTCAGTCCAGCGGCGCTCGAACAAGTGATCGACACCGACGGCCCGCTGGAAGCGGAGTGTTTCAGTCTGGAGTTTATCCGTTTGCTCGACACCCACGTGTGGGGACAAGGCTTCCCGCCGCCCGTGTTCTGCGATGAGTTTCGTGTACTGAACCAGCGCGTGCTGAAAGACAAGCACCTCAAACTGATGCTGCAAAAAGATGGCCGTCAGTTTGACGCGATCTGGTTCAACCACGCAGACGGCCTGCCGGATCGTGCCCGCGTGGCCTACCGGCTGGATGCCAATGAATTCAACGGCAAGACGTCGGTGCAGCTGCTGGTCGAGTATGCCGAGGGCTGCTGAAGCCCTCGTACTCCGATCCCTGACCACGAACCATCCCCGTCCCCTGTCTGCGTTGGATTTTCGTCTAGTGCTAGTGCATCGGTGTGCTGGCGTTCCTGCAAGCATCAGCCCACACTGATTTCTCCTTGGCTGGATCGTCTGCGGCCCATCCTGTGTCCGCGTCCAGCATTGTTGACTACAAGGCAGAAAGTGAGCCGGGCATGGACAGCAGCCGCAAGGCGTCGCAAAACGTGCATTCCGCACAAATCCCTACCCCAACCTCGGGCACTCAACCACCACCAGAGCCCGGCAAGCCTTCGGCGCCCAGAATGCGCACGCGCCCCCGGCAAGACGCGTCATCGCTGTGCATCCAGCGTCCGCTCACTCAGGGGGTGCTCCACAAGACTTTCGCCGCCTATAGCGCGATGATCAAGACCGAACAACAGCTGATCACCGTCCAGCAGTACTTGAAACCAATGATCAATGCGGACGCCAAGCTGTCGAAGGATTTGAAAACCTACAAAAAGGGAATGCGACACAACGCAGACGAGCAGCCCGACAACAGTAAATACCAGAATGCCGTGGCAGCGCTTACGCGTCTAGCGGAAAAGAAGCACCCATCACGGTTGGATGTTGCTGACTTTTTGGATGAAAAATCCGTATTTTTGGCAAAAATTTATCCCTTGACCGGCGGCATCCGTGACACCGGGACTGGCTTTTATGCGCAACTCGTGTCCGACCCGTTGAATCCCTCCGAGTATTTTCTGTGCTTCCCCGGCACAGGCGCGATGAACAATCTCGACAAGCAATGGAGCACGAATATTGACAACTTCCTGTCGGACAAAGTACCAAAGTCATTCGTGCAGGCCGTTCAGCTGACGGCCGAAATTCAACAGGCAGTCAAAGCAGGCAATGGCCACCTGACCCTGGTGGGTCACTCGCTCGGCGGCGGAATCGCCATTTATGTCGGACTGAAACTGGACATGGAATCGGTGTGCTTCAATCCGGCGGGTATGGGCAAGGCTTGCCTCGACGATCTGGCTAACGACATCACGCCGGAGAGGGTGAACCAGCAAACCCACCTCGTCATTGAGGATGATCTGGTCAGCGACAGCAAGGGCATGAAACTGCTCCAGCACATGAGAGGCCATACGCTGCCCTTGGTGGGCAGGGTCTATCAGATTCCCAAGGAACACCCAGAATATCCTGCCGAGCTTGGTGCCGCTGACCGACATCGTATGGATGGTTTTTCGGATCTTTACATGATCGCGCGAAAGGAAAAAGCGCAGCTGCAAGCAGCGATCAGGAATGCCGCCCAAAAGGCACCGCCCAGCAATGGCGTGTCTGCGCAGAGCCCGTCGACGAGTAAAAGCACGAGCACGAGTGCTGCTGCGGCTACAAGCTCCTCGACGAACATGACCACCACGACGACGACGACCACGACGACATCCGGCGTGCCCTACTCCCGATCGGGTACCGGCCCGGGCGCCCGCCAGAGCCTCCCCACCATGGAGGAACAAGAAGCCAGCGAAGAAACCGTGAAGGAAAGGCGACGACAAGCGGCCAGAGAAGAAAAAAAACCTGAAACGCAGAGCGTTGCAAAGAATGTCGACGAACCCGACGACGACTCAGACTCCCGCTCCCGGGCCTCATCGCAGGAGGGATCCTCAGAGAGCGAATGACCGTGTCTCGGGTATAATCGTGAGCTTTTCCGGAACCCCGAAACATCATGGAAGCCGAACGCTTAAACGCCCTCACTGCCCTGCTCGCCGACCTCAGCGCGCGCGAGCAAGATCTCCGGAGGTATCTTTGACTTCGATCTGAAGTCAGAGAAACTCGAGCAAGTCAACGCCGAACTTGAAGACCCCACCGTCTGGGACGACCCGCAGCGCGCCCAGAACCTCGGCAAAGAGAAGAAGTCCCTCGAAGCCATCGTCGATTCCCTGACGTCCATCCACGCCGGCCTGCAAGACACCGGCGACCTGCTGGAGATGGCGCGTGAAGAGAACGACACCGACACCCTGATCGCCGTCGAGGCCGATGCGCATGAGCTGCAGAAACAGGTCGAGGCGCTGGAATTCCGCCGGATGTTCTCCAATCCGCTGGACCCCAACAACTGCTTCATCGACATTCAGGCCGGCGCCGGCGGCACCGAGGCGCAAGACTGGGCATCGATGCTGCTGCGCCAGTACCTGCGCTATTGCGAGCGCAAGGGATTCAAGACCGAGATCCTCGAACAATCCGACGGTGAGGTCGCCGGCATCAAGACCGCGACCCTGAAAGTCGAGGGCGATTATGCCTATGGCCATCTGCGCACCGAGACGGGCGTGCACCGGCTGGTACGCAAGTCGCCATTCGACTCGGCCAACGGCCGCCACACGTCCTTCTCCAGTCTGTTCGTGTATCCGGAAGTGGATGAATCGATCGAGGTCGATGTCAATCCGGCCGATGTGCGTGTCGATACCTATCGCGCCTCGGGCGCTGGCGGACAGCACATCAACAAGACGGACTCGGCGGTGCGTCTGACCCATATGCCGACCGGCATCGTCGTCCAGTGCCAGAACGACCGAAGCCAGCATCGCAACCGTGCCGAAGCCTGGGCGATGCTGAAGTCGCGCCTGTTCGAACTGGAGCTGCGCAAGCGCATGAGCGAACAGCAAAAGCTGGAAGATGCCAAGACCGACATCGGCTGGGGCCATCAGATCCGTTCGTATGTGCTTGATCAGTCGCGCATCAAGGACCTGCGCACCAACCACGAAACGGGCAATACCAAGGCGGTACTGGATGGCGATCTGGATGAATTCATCGCCGCTTCACTGAAACAAGGCGTCTGAGGCACCCAGGGCTTCTGAAGCTCTGGGATCTTGGCGCACTCCCACGCGCATCACGCATAACAATTAGCGACCATGAACGACAAAAACGAAGCCGTGCAAGAAGAACGGGACGAGAACGCCATCATTGCCGAGCGGCGATCGAAACTGGCGGCCATCCGTGAGAAAGGCGTCGCCTTCCCGAATGATTTCAGCCGGCAGCACAAGGCAGCCGATTTGCAGGCGCAGTATGGTGACGCCGAGCGCGAGGCACTGGAAGCAAAGAACATTCACGTCGTTGTCGCCGGCCGCATGATGTTAAAGCGCGTGATGGGCAAGGCTTCGTTTGCGACGATACAGGATGCCTCCGGCGTTCGCGCTGATGGCCGCATTCAGCTGTACATCACCAATGAGCTGACCGGCGAAGCCGATCATGAAGCCTTCAAGCACTACGACCTCGGCGATATTCTTGGCGCGGAAGGCACGCTGTTCAAGACCAAGACCGGCGAGCTGTCGGTCAAGGTCAGCACCCTGCGTCTGCTGACCAAATCACTACGCCCGCTGCCGGACAAATTCCACGGCCTGTCCGATCAGGAAACCAAGTATCGCCAGCGCTATGTCGATCTGATCACCAGTGAAGAGACGCGCCGTACCTTCAAGGCGCGCACCGCCGCCGTGGCCTCGATCCGCCGCTTCATGGACAGCCATGAGTTCATGGAAGTGGAAACCCCGATGCTGCATGTGATTCCCGGCGGCGCTGCGGCCAAGCCTTTCATCACCCACCACAATGCGCTGGACATGGAAATGTACCTGCGCATTGCACCCGAGCTGTACCTGAAGCGACTGGTGGTCGGCGGTTTCGAGCGCGTGTTCGAGATCAACCGCAATTTCCGCAATGAGGGTGTGTCACCCCGGCACAATCCTGAATTCACGATGATGGAGTTCTACGCCGCCTATGTCGATTACAAGTGGCTGATGGATTTCACCGAGGCGTTGATCCGTCAGGCAGCCATCGATGCTCACGGCACTGCGACACTCACCTATCAGGGACGCGAGCTGGATCTGTCCCGGCCTTTCCATCGGATGACCATTGTTCAGGCCATCAACAAGTTCGCACCCCACTACACGAATGCGCAGCTGCATGATGCGGAATTCCTTAAAAAAGAGCTGAAGCAGAAATTCGATGTCGAGCCGCACATCATCTCCGGTCTGGGCGCGCTGCAGCTGTCGCTGTTCGAAGAGACCGCTGAATCCCAGCTGTGGGAGCCGACCTACATCATCGACTATCCGGTGGAAGTCTCGCCGCTGGCACGCGCCTCGGATACGGTGCCGGGCATCACCGAGCGCTTCGAGCTGTTCATCACCGGACGCGAGATCGCCAATGGCTTCTCCGAGCTGAATGACGCCGAAGATCAGGCCGCGCGCTTTCAGGCGCAGGTCGCCGCGAAGAATGCCGGTGATGACGAGGCGATGTATTACGACGCCGATTACATACGCGCGCTGGAATACGGCATGCCGCCCACCGGTGGCTGTGGCATCGGCATTGACCGATTGATGATGCTGATCACCGATTCACCGAATATTCGGGATGTGATCCTCTTTCCGCATCTGCGGCGCGAGGATTAATCCATTCTGGTAGTCGCTCAATGTCTGTTTGAAAATTGAGCAGATTTTGAAACAGACACTCAGAACAGGGAGTTGCTACCCGTATGGTAATTCCCCATAGCGGCCTGCGAGGCCAGTTCGCCCAGCTTGTCCAGGAATTTGCCATTCCCTGCGCGTAATGCTCTCCTTACGTCCGCCAGTGCCTGATCGTTCGAATCAATGCCCGCCCGCTGGCTGGCCAGACGAATCAAGGACATGAGGCTTTCCTGATTCAAGGCGCGCATTTCAGCGCTCATCATCCATCGCTTCATCTTGTCTCCCACCGACGGATTACGCACATAGAGCACCTCGTTACCTTTGCTATCCAGCTGGGCTTTGGTATGCGGTGCATCCGTGATCTGTCCCAGCCTGGAGATCTCCTGATGGATCTCGCTCAGACTCATGTCTGTCCTAAGTGTCACTGCGTTGGCGTAGGCCATTCCTCCCTCCCCTGTCCCAGTAGTGATTAGCTGTGTGGGTCTCCAGCGCACCTCAAGTTCTGGACGAAACACGGTTTGGTGCATCGAGAACACACCCGAGAGAGAGGTTTGATGTAGCTCATTCGCCAAGCAATTCCTTTCCACAACGACCGTTCATGCCTTTACAAATAGGAATGTTTTCAGCATTGAGTCTCCGTCGGGAAACTTTTTCCCTCAGCGGAACTCTTCATTCTGTCTTCTGTTCCGGAGTAAAGCATGAGCACCTCATCAACAAAAATTCATCCCCTCGTTGCAACCGCCGCCGTGGCGGTCATTGTGGCCAGTCTCGCGGGTACCGCTTCCTGGATGGGATGGCTGCCGTCTGGCCAGAGCGATAACACGCCCGCTGCACAAAGCACCGCACCCGCCACATCGGGCAGCGATGCGGCAGGCAGTACAGCGTCGCCGGCCACTACTGCCAGCCCGTCAGCGCCTTCGGCGCCGTCATCTCCGACCGCCAACACGGCTCCCGCTAAACGCGCGCAAACAGTCCGACAATCACCTGCGCAAAGCACCGCCCCCTCCGCGCCTGCACCAGCCACTGCACCCGCACCTGTGCAGGCACAAAGCCCCGCTCCGGTTCAGGCGCAGCCCGTCTGCATGGACTGCGGCAAAATCGTCGCGGTGCGCGCCGTCGAGCAAGCGGCCAAGCCCAGCGGCGTGGGCGCTGTCGCCGGCGCAGTGGTCGGTGGGGTGCTGGGCAATCAGGTAGGTGGCGGCACTGGCAAGACACTGGCCACAGTAGCCGGCGCGGTCGGCGGCGGTATGGCGGGCAACGAGATCGAGAAGCGCACCCGCAAAGCCACCACCTATGAAGTCGATGTCCAGATGGAGAATGGCATCCGGCAAAGCTTCAGCTTCGAGCAGCCCCCGTCCTGGCGAGAAGGCGACCGGGTCAGGGTCAGCAATGGCGCACTGGTCGCGCGGTAGTGAACTTGCCCGTTCCACGGGCACATCGTGACACGTGCTCAAGACGGGATTGAGCAGCATCAATTAAATATCAAAATACTAACTATTTGAGGTCTGACCGGGATACAACGCTCTTGAGGGCAATCAGTTGCCCAAACTCAGGAGGAGCTATGGACCGGGACGAGAAGCAGTTTCATGAAGAAGAGGAAGCCGAGCCTTTCATCGAGATCAATGAAGGGCTGGCGGTGGTCGCAGTCGCTTGCGTGCTGTTCATGCTCGCCGTTGGCTTTGCGCTGGCGATTGGCGAGCATATCTGGGGCTATCCCTACAAGGCACTGCAGACACCGACGCTGATGGATAAATATCGCTGAAGGGAGCCGGCGATATTCTGCGGGTGCCTTTATCTGGCCTCGTCGATCCAGGCCATCTGTATCGCTTCGAGGATTTTCTCGCCTGAGCGGGCGGGATCATCATCGAAGCCGTCCAGCTCCGTCACCCAGCGATGGAGATCGGTGAATCGCACCGTCAGCGGATCGACATCAGGGTGCTTGTCATACAGTGCCTCGGCAATCTGCAGCGTGTCGGTCCATTTCATCAGTGATTCTCGCGCGCGTGATTGATCGTGTACTTGGGAATCTCGACCACCAGATCTTCGGTGCCCACCACTGCCTGACAGGACAGCCGGGAAGTGGCCTCCAGACCCCAGGCCATGTCGAGAAGATCTTCTTCCCTTTCCTCGGCCTCATTCAGCGAATCAAAGCCTTCACGCACGACGACGTGACAGGTCGTGCAGGCGCAGGATTTTTCGCAGGCATGCTCGATCTCGATCTCTTGTGCAAGCAATGCATCGCAAACCGTGGTGCCGGTGGCGGCTTCAAATACTGCGCCCTCGGGGCACAGGATCTCATGGGGCAGTACGACGATCTGGGGCACGACTATCCTTTACGCTTGATTGTTGCTTTCAGCCTTTCAGGCCACTTCATCCAGTTTCTTGCCGGTCAGTGCGGCACGCACGCTGCGATCCATGCGGCGCGCGGCAAAATCTTCAGTGCCTTGCGCCAGCGCATCCAGCGCAGCCTTGATTGCATGGTGATCGCTGCCCTTCGCCGACTCGCGCAGATGGGCGATACGCTGATCGATTTCCGAGCGTTCCTGCGACGACAGCAGATCGGCATCCTGCGCCAGCGCAGAGTCAATCGCCAGCAGAATGCGCTCGGCCTCGACCTGCTCTTCGCGCAGTGCACGCTGCTTCATGTCTTCTTCTGCCGACTGATACGACTCCTGCAGCATGCGGGCGATATCCTCATCGCCCAGCCCGTACGAAGGTTTCACCACGATCGAGGCCTCGACGCCGGAGTGTGCTTCGCGTGCTGACACCGACAGCAGCCCGTCGGCATCGACCTGATAGGTGACGCGGATGCGGGCCGCGCCCGCTGCCATCGGCGGTATGCCGCGCAGTTCAAACCGCGCCAGTGAGCGGCAGTCGGAGACAATTTCGCGCTCGCCCTGCACCACATGCACGGCCATCGCGGTCTGCCCGTCCTTGAAGGTGGTGAACTCCTGCGCATGCGCGCAGGGAATCGTGGAGTTGCGCGGAATGACTTTCTCAACCAGCCCGCCCATGGTCTCGATGCCCAGCGAGAGTGGGATGACATCCAGCAGCAGCCAGTCATCGCCCGGCGGACGATTGCCCGCCAGCAGATTCGCCTGTACCGCCGCGCCCAGCGCAACGACTTTGTCAGGGTCGATGTTCGCCAGTGGCAGCGTCTGGAAATAATCGCCGACGGCCTTGCGCACCTGCGGCATGCGCGTCGAACCACCCACCAGCACGACACCATCAATATCGTCTGGCGTCAGGCCCGCATCACGCATCGCCTTGCGGCATGCGGTGATGGTCTTGCTGATCAGATGCTGCGCCATAGCGGCGAATTCAGCCTCGGTGAGGGTCAGGCGTACTTCTTCACCGGAATTCAGCACGGCGTCGATATGCGTCTCGGCTTGTGTGGACAAGATCTCTTTCGCTTCACGCGCCTTGACCATCAGCGTGCGGGTATCTTCATCCGACAGCGGCGCCAGATTGGCCTGCTCGATGATCCAGCAGAACAGGCGATGATCAAAATCATCCCCACCCAGCGCAGAGTCGCCGCCCGTGGCCAGCACTTCGAACACGCCTTTGGAGAGCTTCAGGATGGAGATATCGAAGGTCCCGCCGCCCAGATCATAGACCGCGTAAATGCCTTCCGAGCCATGATCAAGGCCATACGCAATCGCCGCTGCGGTCGGCTCATTCAGCAGGCGCAGCACGTTCAGCCCGGCCAGTTTGGCGGCATCCTTGGTCGCCTGCCGCTGCGCATCATCAAAGTACGCAGGCACGGTGATCACCGCGCCCACCAGTTCATCACCCAGCGCATCTTCAGCGCGCTGCCTGAGCGTGGCCAGAATCTCTGCCGACACCTCGACCGGGCTTTTCACGCCGGCCACGGTCTTCAGTTGCACCATGCCGGGGGCATCGACAAACTGATACGGAAGATTCTCGGCATAGGCGATGTCTTTCAGCCCGCGCCCCATGAAGCGTTTGACCGAGACAATCGTGTTCCTGGGGTCGCTGATCTGCGCCGCTTTGGCTTTGTAGCCAATGTTCGCATAGCCATTCGGCAGATAGCGGACGATGGAAGGCAGGAGCGGATGGCCGTCCTCATCGCTCAGGACTTCCGGTATGCCATGGCGGACGGTGGCCACCAGTGAATTGGTCGTGCCCAGATCGATACCTACCGCCAGACGGTGCTGGTGCGGCGCAGTCGACATGCCCGGTTCGGATATTTGCAGCAGTGCCATCTTGCTTGAGTGCTTTCTTGTCTCTGTGTGCGGTTGCAGTCCGTTAAGCTTCCAGCACCTCGAATGCCCGGCCGACATCGTCGCCGAATTTTTCGAGGAACATCAGCTGCCGGACCTGTGCACCCGCTTCGTCATAATGCGCCGAACTGAACAGACTGCTGATCTGCGCGAGTCGTTCGCGGCGAATTACTGCCAGCTCGCGCTCCAGTGCTTCCAGCGCACCGATGTCCTTTGCGTCGCGCGCCTCATCCAGCGCCTCGCGCCATTCCATCTGCTGCATCAAAAAGGCCGGCGGCATCGCGGTGTTCGATTCAATGCCCAGGTCCACGCCATTCAGCTCGCACAGATAGGCGGCGCGCTTGAGCGGATTCTTCAGTGTCTGGTACGCCTCATTCGCGCGCGTCGCCCATTGCATCGCCACGCGCTTCTCGGCATCGGAAGCCGCAGCGAAGCGATCAGGATGTACCCGGCCCTGCAGCTCCCGAAAGGCTGAGTCCAGCTGTCCGATATCGATATCGAAACTGACCGGCATCTGGAACAGCGCGAAATGATTGTCCATGATTCAAAAACAAAAGCCTGTCATCACAAACAGGCTTGGGGGTGAACACTGCAGGGGCCTCAGATGCGGAAACTTTCTCCGCAGCCGCATTCATCCTTCACATTCGGGTTGTAGAACTTGAAGCCCTCGTTTAACCCTTCACGGGCGAAATCCAGCTCGGTACCGTCGATGTACGGCAGGCTCTTCGGGTCAACAAACACCTTGATGCCGTGCGACTCGAAGACCTGATCTTCGGCTGCGCTCTCGTCCACATACTCCAGCTTGTACGCGAGCCCCGAACAGCCGGTGGTGCGCACACCAAAACGCAGGCCAATACCCTTGCCGCGCTTCTCGATGTAGCGCGACACATGCTTCGCGGCTTTTTCGGTAAGAGTGATCGCCATCGTTCGCTCCGTCAGGCTGCCTGCTTGTCCTCGCCAGCGTGGCGCGCCTTGTAGTCCGCCACGGCGGCCTTGATCGCATCTTCCGCGAGAATCGAGCAATGAATCTTCACCGGCGGCAGCGCCAGCTCTTCCGCGATCTGGGTGTTTTTGATGGACAGCGCCTCGTCGAGCGTCTTGCCCTTTACCCATTCCGTCACCAACGACGACGAGGCAATTGCCGAACCGCAGCCATAGGTCTTGAATTTTGCGTCTTCGATCACGCCGTTCTCGCCGACCTTGATCTGCAGCTTCATCACATCGCCGCAGGCAGGCGCGCCCACCATGCCGGTGCCGATGGTGTCATCGCCCTTGTCGAACGCGCCGACGTTGCGCGGGTTCTCGTAGTGATCAAGTACTTTGTCCGAATAAGCCATGATGATGCTCCTTGCTTAGTGTGCTGCCCATTGGATCGAGTTAATGTCGATCCCTTCTTTGTACATATCCCAGAGCGGCGACAGATCGCGCAGCTTCTGGACTTTTTTCTTGATCAGGTCGATCGTGAAATCGACGTCTTCTTCCGTCGTGAAACGGCCGAAGGTAAAACGGATCGAGCTGTGTGCGAGTTCGTCGCTGCGGCCGAGCGCGCGAAGCACATACGAAGGCTCGAGACTGGCCGAGGTACAGGCCGAACCCGATGAGACCGCAATATCCTTGATCGCCATGATCAGTGATTCACCCTCAACGTAATTGAAGCTGACGTTCAGGTTGTGCGGGACTCGGTGCTCCATGTCGCCATTCACATAGACTTCTTCGATCTCGTTCAGGCCGTTGGCCAGCCGGTCGCGCAATGCCTGAATGCGCGGCACTTCAGTCGCCATCTCTTCCTTGGCGATGCGGAACGCTTCGCCCATGCCGACAATCTGGTGCGTAGCCAGCGTGCCCGAGCGCAGACCGCGCTCATGACCACCGCCGTGCATTTGCGCCTCGATGCGCACGCGCGGCTTGCGGCGCACATACAACGCACCCACGCCCTTCGGACCATAGGTCTTGTGCGCGGTGAAGGTCACGAGATCGACCTTGGTCTTCTCCAGATCAATCGGCGTCTTGCCGGTCGCCTGCGCCGCATCCGAATGAAAAATGATGCCCTTGCTGCGGCACAGTTCGCCAATCGCATCGATGGGCTGGATCACCCCGATCTCATTGTTCACCCACATGACCGACACCAGAATGGTATCGGGACGGATCGCTGCCTCCAGCTGCTCGACGGTGATCAGTCCATTCGCTCCGGGCTCAAGGTAGGTTGCCTCGAAACCCTGACGCTCCAGCTCGCGCACCGTATCCAGTACCGCCTTGTGCTCGGTCTTGACGGTGATGATGTGCTTGCCCTTGGTCTTGTAAAAATGCGCCGCGCCTTTGATCGCGAGGTTGTTACCTTCGGTCGCGCCGGAGGTCCAGATGATCTCGCGCGGATCGGCATTCACCAGCGCCGCCACATGGCCACGCGCCTCTTCGACCGCTTTTTCTGCTTCCCAGCCATACATGTGGCTGCGCGACGCCGGATTACCAAACTGCTCGCGCAGATAAGGAATCATCTTGTCCGCGACACGCGGATCGACCGGCGTCGTCGCCGAATAATCCAGATAGATCGGGAAATGTGGCGCCCGGATGGTGTCCATCAGGGATTTTGCCAGCGGTGCATTCATTGCTTGACTCCGTTCATTCGGTACTGCTTCGATACGTCTGTGTGTTCATGCTGCCTGATGCGAGCGCTGCATCACCACCACAGGCTTCTGCTCGACCGGCTTGTTCTTCTGCTGATCGACCAGATCCTTCAGCGACACTGAATCCAGATAGTCGACCATCTTGGCGTTCAGGGTCGCCCACAGATCATGCGTCATGCAGCGCGTGCCATGCGATTCACCATCGCCATGGCAATTCTGCTTACCGCCGCACTGGGTGGCATCCAGCGGTTCGTCAACGGCGATGATGATGTCGGCCACGGTAATGTCTTCCGGGCGACGCGCCAGGTTGTAACCACCGCCCGGCCCGCGCACCGATTCCACGATCTCGTGGCGGCGCAACTTGCCGAACAGTTGCTCAAGGTAAGACAGCGAAATCTCCTGCCGCTGGCTGATGCCGGCCAGCGTGACCGGGCCAGAATGCTGACGCATGGCCAGATCAATCATTGCGGTGACTGCAAAACGACCTTTGGTGGTGAGGCGCATTGGCTTCCTCCAAAAAACGACTGCGTTATAGCGGGAAACTGTCCGTTGTACAGGAAAGGAATCCCGAACATTTTGGTCGAGTATACCAAAGCTGAGTGTAATTGTCAGGTATTGGATTAGCGCGGAACTAATAGTGAAATTGCGTTAATAGCAATTATTTCGTCCGCAGCAAATGCATCGGCCCGAAAAGCCGCTGCATGTCCCGGTTTTGAATGAAAGACAGGTTGTACGGATGCTCAGCCACTGCTCTGGGAAAGGCCGACAATGCGGGCAAACCTTCCAGCCATTGCGCGATTTTCCCCCATAGCACCAGGGTAGGCGCAGGCTGGCCTGCGCGACCGGCGAGCGCCTCCAGCACGACTTCGAGGAAAGGTCGCCAGGCCTTGGCTTCCTTGACCGGCGGCACATGAGGGCGAAACACCAATGCCGCATTCAGCAGCAAGAAACCCTCGCCGATCAGCTTGTCCTGCAGATCCGGCAGGGTCTGGATGAAATCCGAGCCCGGCAACATCGCGTTCACCGCCACTCGTGCGACCGCCTCACCGCTGGTCTGATCGGGTTTCAGCAGCCCATCAGCCACCATCAGCATCTTCATGAAATTGCGCAGCGATGTCGCGCGATTGACGGGCTTGGACAAACCCTGGGCAGACCACAGTTCACGGACCGCACCATCCATGAAGCAAACGCCCGTGGCGCTCTCTTCACGAGGATAAGGCCCCTCGCCCACCAGTACGTAACGCACGGCATCGAGCGGCTGACTGAAGGCCGCGAAGAGCCGTCCCTGCGTGGGAAGAAAATGATCCTCCGACAACGCGGACAGATAAGATCCTTCCGCCGCTGCCATGGCATCCAGCCCGCGCAACAGGACTGATCGCCAGGAAGGCTCAGCCCGCTCGACCGCTGCGACAAACAATGCGGGAATCATCGGTTGCTATTTGCCAGTAATGGACACCACATTGTCCTCACCCGGCGCACCAAACAGCTGCTCTTTCAGCAGATGCAATTGATCACGCACCTGAGCGGCTTTTTCAAACTCAAGATTTTTCGAGTGATCGAACATCAGCTTTTCGAGTCGCTTGATTTCTTTCGCCACCTGCTTCTCGCTCATCGCCTCATACTTCGCCTGCTCTTGCGCAGCCATCAGCTCTTCGCGCGCCTCGTCTATCTTGTAGACGCCATCGATCATCTCGCGAATCTGCTTTTTCACACCGACCGGCGTGATGTTGTTCGCCTCGTTGAATGCCACCTGCTTCGTGCGGCGGCGCTCGGTCTCGCCGATCGCCCGCTTCATGGAATCGGTCATCCTGTCGGCATACAGGATGGCTGTGCCGTTGATATTCCTTGCAGCACGTCCGATGGTCTGGATCAGGCTGCGCTCGGAACGCAAAAAGCCCTCCTTGTCTGCATCCAGTATCGCCACCAGTGATACCTCAGGAATATCCAGACCTTCGCGCAGCAGGTTGATCCCTACCAGTACATCAAACGTACCCAGCCGCAGATCGCGAATGATCTCTACCCGTTCAACGGTATCGATATCGCTGTGCAGGTAGCGCACGGCGACTCCGTTATCGCTCAGGTACTCGGTCAGCTGCTCGGCCATGCGCTTGGTCAGCGTCGTGACCAGCACGCGTTCATTCTTGGCGACACGATCGGTGATCTCATTCATCAGATCGTCGACCTGCGTGGTCGCGGGCCGGACGATGACTTGGGGATCGACCAGCCCGGTAGGACGAACCACCTGCTCGACCACCTGCGATGAGCGCTTGTTCTCGTAATCGGCCGGTGTCGCCGACACAAATACCGTTTGCCGCATCTTGGATTCGAATTCATCAAACCGCAGCGGACGATTGTCCAGCGCCGAGGGCAGACGAAATCCGTAATCCACCAGATTGGTCTTGCGCGCGCGGTCGCCGTTGTACATACCATTCAGCTGCCCCATCAGTACGTGGGATTCATCGAGGAACATCAGTGCGTCCTCAGGCAGATAATCGACCAGCGTCGGTGGCGGCTCACCCGGCTTGGCACCCGACAGATGGCGCGAGTAATTCTCAATGCCCTTGGTGAAACCGATCTCCTGCATCATTTCGAGGTCAAAGCGCGTGCGCTGCTCCAGCCGCTGCTCTTCGACCAGCTTGTTCTCCTTGCGGAAGAACTCCAACCGCTCGCGCAGCTCGACCTTGATACTTTCAATCGCGCGCAGGACGGTCGAGCGCGGCGTCACATAGTGAGATCCGGGATACACCGTAAAGCGGGGAATCTTTTGCCGTACTCTGCCGGTCAGCGGATCGAACAACTGGATACTGTCGATCTCGTCATCGAACAATTCAACCCGGATCGCCAGCTCGGCATGTTCGGCCGGGAAGATGTCGACCGTGTCGCCCCGCACCCGGAAGGTACCGCGATCAAAGTCCATCTCGTTGCGGGTGTACTGCATCTGAATCAGCCGCGCGATCATGTCCCGCTGCGACAGCTTGTCCTTGGCGCGCAGCGTCAGCACCATCTGATGGTATTCATTCGGATTACCGATACCGTAGATCGCCGAGACCGTCGCCACGATCACGACATCGCGCCGCTCCATCAGTGACTTCGTGCAGGACAAACGCATCTGTTCGATGTGTTCGTTGATCGCCGAGTCCTTTTCGATGAATAGATCGCGCTGCGGAACGTAAGCTTCAGGCTGATAGTAGTCGTAATAACTGACGAAGTACTCAACCGCGTTCTGCGGAAAGAAATCACGGAACTCGGAGTACAGCTGTGCGGCCAGCGTCTTGTTGGGCGCGAACACGATCGCCGGACGTCCCAGCCGGGCAATGACGTTGGCCATGGTGTAGGTCTTGCCCGAACCGGTGACGCCCAGCAGCGTCTGGAACGACAACCCGTCCTCCACACCCTCGACCAGTTTGGAAATCGCTGCGGGCTGATCACCCGCTGGCGGAAATGGTTGATACAAGCGGAAAGGCGAGCCGGGAAAGGTCACGAATTTCGATTCGTCCAGAGGGCTCTCAACTTCGGATAATTCAGCCATCAGAATTTGACCTTTGGTAAAATGCAGGGTTTCGCCGATTCGCTTGATTTACTGGTTTTTTGGGCGGTTTTCGCCCCGGGCGAAGCCCTTCAGCAACTTTTCATGTTAGCACGATGAACGCACCCTTATCCGCAGCCTTGTTCTCCGCCATCGAAATGGCGCCCCGCGATCCCATCCTGGGCATTACCGAAGCCTTCAACGCCGATCAGAACCCTGACAAGACCAATCTGGGTGTCGGTGTTTATTACGATGACCATGGCAAGGTACCGCTACTCCAGTGCGTACAGAAAGCGGAAGCGCTGCTGATGGAAAAGCTCTCCCCGCGCACCTACCTGCCGATTGAAGGTCTGGCAGCGTATGACAAGGCGGTGCAGGAACTGGTTTTCGGTGCAGGCAGCGAAGTCGTGACCTCCAAGCGCGCGATCACCGCGCAAGCCATCGGCGGCACCGGCGCGCTGAAGCTGGGCGCAGATTTTCTGAAGCGCTTCTCGCCGAATGCGCAGGTCTACATCAGCGACCCGAGCTGGGAGAATCACCGTGCGCTGTTCGAATCGGCAGGCTTTGTGGTCAACAACTACCCGTACTACGATGCCGCTACCCGCGGCGTGAACTTCGCCGGCATGCTGGATACGCTGAAGACGATTCCGGCAGGCTCGATCGTCGTCCTGCACGCCTGCTGCCACAACCCTACCGGCGCTGACCTGACCGACGAGCAGTGGAAGCAAGTGATCGAGGTCGTCACCCAGCGCGGTCTTGTGCCCTTCCTTGACATGGCCTATCAGGGCTTTGGCGATGGCATCGCCGAAGACGGTAAAGTGGTCGGCATGTTCGCTGAGGCCGGCGGCCCCTTGTTCGTTTCGAATTCGTTCTCGAAGTCGTTCTCGCTGTACGGCGAGCGCGTGGGCGCGCTGTCCATCGTGGCCGCCAGTGCCGAAGAAGCAGCCCGCCTGATGTCGCAGCTCAAGCGGGTCATCCGTACCAACTACTCGAACCCGCCCATGCACGGCGGACAGGTCGTGGCCACCGCCCTCGCCACCCCCGAATTGCGTCAGCTGTGGGAGGAAGAGCTGGCCGGCATGCGCGTGCGCATCAAGGCGATGCGCCAATCGATGGTCGACAAACTCAAGGCCAAGGCGCCCGGCCATGACTTCGATTTCGTCGTCCGCCAGCGCGGCATGTTCTCGTACTCGGGCCTGACCAAGGCGCAGGTGGAGCGCCTGAAGAACGAATTTTCGATCTACGCGGTGGATACCGGCCGTATCTGCGTGGCTGCGCTGAACTCCCGAAACATTGACCGTGTGGTGGACGCGATCGCGAAGGTGCTCTGAGATCAACCCGTATCAGCTTGTTAAACCTTGCGCAATTTGACAAGCGACAGGAATCGAGTCATAATCTCGTCCCTGTTCCCTGATAGCTCAGTCGGTAGAGCGACGGACTGTTAATCCGCAGGTCCCTGGTTCGAGTCCAGGTCGGGGAGCCAAAAAATACGAAAGCCCGCAGACGAAAGTTTGCGGGCTTTTTCGCTTTGTCGCACAATATAGCGGTTGGATTTCCCGGCCCCCTCATGGAGCGGACATGGAGACATTGGACCAAGCGCAAACGACAGATGCTGCCACTACGACCGCACTGCGAACATTTGTGCAAAAGATCTCGATGCGCGGTGACTTCGCCGGGGCCATCCTGTTCGGCAGCCGTGCCCGGCGTTCGCATAACCCGGAAAGTGACGCTGATGTCGCAGTCCTGCTTGCTGGAACATCCGGCGAGTTCGTACGGACCAAACTGGAATTTGACGATATCGCCTACGAAGTACTACTCGACACCGGGGTGCGCATTCAGCCTTTGCCGGTATGGCAATCTGAATGGGAACATCCAGAGAACTATTCAAACCCCCACCTCCTGAAGAACATCGCTCGTGAAGGTATCCGCCTTTGAACGCGGACACCCTGCTCCGCAAAGCCGATATCGCCTTGGCATAGGCAAAGTTGCTGCTTCAGTCCGGCGATGCAGATGGCGCGTGTAATCGCGCCTACTACACCATGTTTGACGCGGCACGTGCAGCGTTGATGGCTTTCCAAAATTCAGATGAAGTGCTGACCATCAAGACACATAGCGGGTTAATTTCAAGTTTCAGCCTTCAGTTGGTGAAGCCCGGCCTGATCGAACTCGAACTGGGAAAAGCGCTAAACAAAGTCGAAGATCTGCGACTGATTGCGGATTACAAAGGTGATGCGATTACGCTTGAGGACGCTGGTTGGGCTGTCGAACAGGCGGAAACATTCTTCGCAGCAGTTCGAGCGAGGTTCTTTACAGATCAAAAATGAATGGCAAATTGTGTTCGTTACCAATTACACGAATAATTACACGCCCACAAAATAACTCCATAAGCCATTTATTTTATTTGTATTTTTTATAGCACCCAGCACTGTTAATCGGCAGGTCCCTGATTCGAGTCCAGGTCGGGGAGCCAAAGAATACGAAAGCCCGCAAACGAAAGTCTGCGGGCTTTTTCTTTTGCGTCACGCGTAGCTTAAACAAGCCAGTTTTCCGCGAGTACGCCCGGGTATTTTTCGAAATCTTTCAGGTTATTGGTCACCAACGTCACTGACAAGGCCTTCGCATGCGCTGCGATCAATTTATCAAGATGATCCTTCTTGCTGTCACGTGTTGCCAGTCGAATCGGACCGTATGCCGCACCCGCAACCTGATCGAATGGCATCACGGGAATGTCTTCAATAAGCGATGAGAGATTTTTCGTTTCACGTTTGGGATCTGCCGACACCGAGGCACCATAGCTAAGCTCGGCAAAAGTTATCGCTGACATCACTACCTCGCCAACGTAGCACTGCGCGAATCGGTCGGCAAACTGTGCGGGCTGATTTTTCATCAGATAGATACACATGTTGGTATCGAGCATGTATTTGGGACTCACAGCGAATCTCGCTCCGCTTGCTCATGCTCACCCCGACCTTCAGCAAAAAACTCAGGTGAGAACCGTGCAAATTTATTGAGTACTTTACCCAGGGTTTTTCTGGCGGGTCTTATGCGAATCTCCTCCCCATGCCGCTCGATTTCCAGCTCAATATCCGTGCGCTCATACGCCAAATCGGCGGGAATCCGAACAGCCTGAGAATTGCCGTTTTTGAAAATTTTTGTAGTATGCATAGCAATTCCTCCAGACCTCATTTTCAAAGAGGTTAGCGCAGAACAGCCCTGAAGTAAACACACGGATGTACAATTCCTCTACACAAC
>JACCDI010778013.1_pt1 | contig 22611 bp, 16 predicted proteins | sample 7442791 | NCBI WGS metagenome assembly JACCDI01 (sample SAMN15323434, study PRJNA562643) | freshwater metagenome | isolation source: river surface water | place: USA:Blue River Watershed | collected 2017-08-15
CCTTGATGACCACGGCACCTTCAGCACGCATGCTTTGTGCAATTTGAACAACCGAGTGCCCCTCTGCGCGCTCACCAACACGTTGGCCGCCTGTCATGGCAACGGCATCGTTGTACAAAATCTTGTAGGTGATGTTCACGCCTGCTGCAATGCTTTGACGAATGGCCAAAATACCGCTGTGAAAGTAAGTGCCATCGCCGATGTTGGCAAACACATGTTGTTCATTGCTGAAATGTTGTTGACCAATCCAAGGCGTGCCTTCACCGCCCATTTGGGTAAAGCCCACCGTGCTGCGGTCCATCCACAAACTCATGAAGTGGCAACCAATGCCCGCCATGGCGCGTGAGCCTTCAGGCACTTTGGTACTGGTGTTGTGAGGACAACCAGAGCAAAACCAGGGCATGCGATCGGCAGCGGGGTTTAAAACCAAGCTGTTTTGCGAACGCTCTTTGGCTTCGATGATTTGCAGCTGCGCATTCATGCGGGCCACAATGTCGGAAGGCAAATCCAATTTCAACAGACGATGTGCCAAAGCTTTGGCAATGAGCGTGGGTGTGAGATCGGCATTGGCACGCAACAAGCGGTGAGCCATGGGGTTCGGCACGGACCACTCACCGCCTGCATCGTCACCATCGAGTTCATCAAACTTCCCCACAATGCGCGGACGTTTTGAGTCAGGCCAGTTGTAGAGCTCTTCTTTCAGCTGGTATTCAATGATTTGGCGTTTTTCTTCAACGACCAAAATTTCTTTCAAGCCTTGCGCGAATTCGCGCGTGGTTTGTGCTTCAAGCGGCCACACCACAGACACTTTGTGAACACGAATGCCCAAGCGTTGACACGTCTCGTTGTCGAGGCCCAAATCAACCAATGCCTGGCGCGTGTCGTTGTACGCTTTTCCGCTGGCAATGATGCCGTACTGATCTTGAGGACCTTCAATGACGTTGTGATTCAAGCGATTGGCGCGAATGTAAGCCAATGCGGCATACCATTTGAAATCAAACAAACGTGCTTCTTGTTCAAGCGCAGAATCGGGCCAGCGAATGTGCACACCGCCTGGTGGCATCTCAAAATCAGGCAGCACGATCTTCACGCGATCAGCGTTGATGTCTGCGGTTGCACTGGACTCGACAATTTCTTGAATGGTCTTCATGCCAGACCAAACGCCTGCAAAGCGGCTAAGCCCAATGGCATGTACGCCGAGGTCTAGTACTTCTTGAACGGAAGCTGGAAAGAAAACGGGCAAACCACAAGCTTTGAAGATGTGATCACTTTGGTGTGCGGCGGTTGAACTCTTGGCGACGTGATCGTCGCCTGCAACCGCCAACACGCCGCCCCAGGGCGTGGTGCCTGCCATGTTGGCATGCTTGAACACATCAGAACATCGGTCTACCCCTGGGCCTTTGCCGTACCAAATACCGAACACCCCATCCATCTTGTTGCTGCCAGGCGGTGCAAAGCCAAGTTGTTGTGTACCCCACAAGGCCGTGGCAGCCAGCTCCTCGTTTACACCCGGCTGAAAAACAATGTTGTGCTTTTCTAAATAAGGTTTGGCTTTCCAAAGGGCTTGGTCATAACCGCCCAAAGGCGAACCGCGATAACCACTGATCAGTGCGCCTGTTTTTTTGCCGGCCAGTGCGTCGCGTTCTTGTTGCAGCATGGGCAAGCGAACCAATGCTTGAACCCCGCTCATGAAAGCACGGCCGGTTGCCAAGCTGTATTTGTCGTCCAGTGTCACGTTGGCCAATGCTTGGCGCAAATGTTCGGGCAAGGGAGCGTTCATGGTGTTCCACTTTCAAATGCAATGGATCGCAGTGTAGATCGACCGAGCTTATCGTGGAAGCAAAACCCATGCTTTCATGTCTTGTTTGAGACGGCCCGCCAATTCGCCCGCAGCATCACCCGAACCCACATAAAAATCGGCGCGAACGGCACCCAGAATGGCGCTGCCAGTGTCTTGGGCAATGACCAGCCGCTGTAACTGGGTTTGCGGCCCTTGACTGACCAGCCAGACCGGCGATCCGTAAGGAATGCTGCCAGGGTCAACGGCGATGGACCGCCCTGCCGTTAAGGGAACGCCTTGTGCACCCTTGGGGCCTAACAAAGCGTCTTGGGCAGTTAGCGCCTCTTCCTTAAAAAAAACGAAGCGCGGATTTTTGGCGAGCAATTCCTGCGTTCGTTTTGGGTTTTGCGCAAGCCAAGCTTTGATGCCTGGCCACGTGGCATCTTTGGTGAGGTTTTGGTCCAGCAGCCAACGCCCAATGCTTTGATAGGGCTGGTCATTGGTCCCAGCAAATGCCAAACGAACTTGCTTGCGCGAGCCATCGGCTTGTGTCACCCACAGCCTGCCAGAACCTTGGATGTGCAAAATCATGGCATCAATGGGGTCTGCAAGGTAAGCAAGCTCCTTGCCCTTCAGTGCGTTTTGCGCAGCAGGTAATTTGCCAATTTCTTCACGTGTGTACCAAGGCGAGCGCGACTTCAAGTTGGCCGGCGGGCTGTACAGAGGCACTGTAAAACCAGGCTTGGACACCTTAGACGCCTCTAGGACCGGTTCGTAATAGGCCGTGAGCAAGCCGTTTGCAGGATTGGGCGTGCTTTGAAGGCTTTCAACGCGGTAGGGTTGAAAATTTTGAATCAACCAAGCACGCTGATTGGCAACGCTTTGGCCATCCAAGCGCTTGATGGTTTGACACAGCGCGCTGGTTGCAACAGCGTTCCTCGAACAGCTTTGCAACCAGGCCGCCCAAGCCTCGTTCAGGTTGTCGTTTTCGACGCCGGGCAGATCAGACCAATTGCTCTTGACCCACCGGCTTTTGCTTTGATTGACAACGGAGGGGCCATTGCTGGTAGATGGAGGGGGTGCTGCTGATGGTGTTGATGCTGTGGGCGCTTCGATGACGGCCTGTTTCTGAGGCGAGGCGCACGAGAGCAACAGGCCAATGGATGCCATGACAAGGCTGTACTTAGCGAAAGACCGGATCTTCACGATTGGATTTCGCGCAAAAGATTGGCCAACTCAACAGCGGATTTGACATCCATCTTTTCAAACACACGCGAGCGATGAACCTCAACGGTTCGAACGCTGATGTCGAGCTGGCTGGCAATCAATTTGTTGGGCAAGCCTTCGACCACCAAGCGCATGACATCACGTTCGCGCTCGGTAAGCTCTTCCAGGCGCGTCACCAAACCGGCGCTCTGAAGCCGCAAGGCCAAACGCTCTTGCGACAAAGCCAAAGCTTGTTCCACGCGATCAACCAGCGCATTGTCAGAAAACGGTTTTTCGCAAAAATCAAAAGCGCCACGTTTGACACTGTCAACGGCCGTTGGCACATCGGCGTGCCCGCTTAAAAAAATCACAGGCCAGGTGTGCGCCAAACCGTTGCCGATCAAGGTTTCAAACAAGGCCAAGCCACTTTGACCGGGCATTCGCACATCCAACAAAATGCACCCGGCCTCGGTGGGCACAGGCGCATTGGTGCCGGGAAACTTGTCGCTGAGCATGCGCTCAAATGCGTCGGCACTTTCGAAGGACTCGCTCATCAGGCGACGTGAGCGCAACAACCAAGCCATGGCATCGCGAACGATGGCATCGTCGTCAATGATGAAAACACAGGCGTTGAGAACGGGTTGCATGCTGGAATTTTAAGCGCTGCTTAAACCTCTGAGGCGGTTGGCAGTGTGAATCGAAAAAGCGTGCCGTTGGGCGCTTGGCGAACAAATTCTAGGTGACCACCGTGCTGCTCGACCACCGTGCGGCAAAGACTCAAACCCAATCCCATGCCTTCAGATTTGGTGGTGAAAAAAGGCGTGAACAATTGTTTTTCAATGTCATCAGAAATGCCAACACCCAGATCGCTGACTGAAAACTCAATCCACCCGTGGGACAAACTAGACGCCGCACGTTTGACTTGAAGCGTTAGAACGCGGTCTTGACAATCGGGGTGGTCCATGGCCTGCATGCCATTGCGAGCCAAATTCAAAATCACTTGTTCGACCATGGTGCGATCGCACAAGACCGGCGCCAAGCCCTCGTCAATGCGGGTGGCAACCTTGACGTGCAACTTATGCGCTTGCAATTGAATCAAGGGCATGACCGCATCCATGATCAAGCCAGGCCGCACAACTTCGCGGTCTTGGTCGCGCCGGCGCACAAAATCATGAACACTGTTGATGACTTTGCCTGCGCGGCTGGCTTGTTCTGAAATGCGCTCAAGGGCCATTTTCAAATCACCCATTGTGTGGGCGGGGCTTTGAGCTTGTTGAATCAAATTCAGGGAGCCCGTGGCATAACTTGAGATGGCGGACAAGGGCTGGTTCAGTTCGTGGCTCAGCAAAGAAGCCATCTCACCCACCGTGGCCAAACGCGCCGTTGCTTGTAAGCGTTCTTGACTGGCACGTGACAGCTCCTCGATGCGGCGCTGCTCGCTGACGTCCAAAAAGGCGCTCATCCAGCCGGTTTGTTTTCCCAACACGTTGATCAACGGCGCTTCAAAAATCAACACGGGAAAGCGCGTACCGTCTTGACGAACAAAGACCGACTCAAACCCTTCACGAGGTGGCGCATTGCCCGCCAAACGAACGGCTTGTCTTTGTTGGTATTCGCCCACCATTTCCGGAGGCCAGTAAGGCATGGGGGCTGATTTGCCAAGGAGTTGCTCGGCTTCAAATCCGACCATTTGACAAAAGGCGGGGTTCACATAAGTGATGCGGCCATGCAAATCACGGGCCCGTAAACCTGTGACCAAGGAGTCTTCCATGGCTTTTCGAAAAGCCAGTGCATCGGCCAAATCGCGTTCGGCTTTGAGGCGTCTGCGGGAGTCTTTGACCAACAATACCAACACGGAGACCAAGGCAATGGACATGGCCGTGACCAGCGCAGGCAAGATGCTTGGAAACACATCGGGTGCGCTTCTTCTGCCGTCCATCCGCAGCACCAAAGTATTGCCTGGCAAATCGAGCAGTTGTGTCGCTGAGAACAATCGTCTGGAGCGCGGCAGTGTGCCGTGAATGGCCAAGCGTGTGCCGTCGGATTCGATGAAAGAAATTTCGTTGCGCCGGCCATACGTCTCGCCCAATTGGCTGGCCAAAATATCTTGAAGACCATAGGTCACCAATACAAAGCCAACGGGGATGCCACTTTCTAGAGTGGGCAAACACATCTCAATGACTTCAAAACCCAGGCCATTGTTTTGTGGCACAAAATAACTTCTGGAATAGGCGGGGCCATTCAAACGTTTGGCGCGCAGACAAGTCTGGATGATTTCCGCTTGTTCATTCATCCGAGTTTTGGCGTTGAAAACAGGCTCTCGCAAAGGCGAGTCAACACCCTGAACCACAAGGCCTTGTGCGTCGCGCCGTTCAACGCGCAACCATTCACGGTTGAGGCTGAACATGTTTCGCACCTCGGACTCCCACAATTTGGGAGACAGTCCTTTGGCATGCAAATTTTGCAAACTTAAAACATGGCGACCCAAGCTGCTGCGAATGTCGCTCACGGCATCTGCTGTATCACGGTCCAATTCGGCTTGGTATTGACTGGCTTCATAGCGTCCTGCCAGCCAGACGAGGGTGACCAACAAGGCCACCACCAACCCAACCAACGCAATCCACAAGGAGATTCGACGGTCGGTGAAAGACCGCGTTGCAGACTTAAAGAACTGCCATAAAGGCTGTAGCTTCATCAGATCGCTTGCGTGAAGGGACGGCATGAACTTTGGACCCAAGCGCCATCAAGGCGTCGCAGATGAAGACGAGATCTTGGTGACCTTGGGATCGCTCCATGTGCCATCAATTGAAAACTCTTGCGTATTGACGCGGCTTAAAGGCTGTTTCAAGACAAGTTGCGCCAAAAACGTGCTCAATCCAATGGCCGGATTCAAGGCAATGCCCGCCAACAAAGAGGCTGTGCCCGCGTCAACCTCGGGCAGGATCAACACCCGTAAATTTTGAGTTTCGCGTGCAATGTCCGAGCTGCCTTCCATTTGGACAATTGCATTGACGCCTTTCATTTGTAAATTGCGCGTGTTGGCAATGCCTTGCTGAATCGTGACATCGCCCCGAATGGTGTCAAAGGCAAAACCTGCACTGAAGACATCGCGGAAATCCAGCAACAGTCGCCGCGGCAAGGCTTGTAAGCTCAGGACGCCCAACAACTTCGCAACCCCTGGCTCAGCTTGTAAAAACTGACCGCGGCCAATGTTGACATTGAAGCGGCCACCCAATGTGGGGTAGTGCAAAGTTAAAGGCGAACCTTGCCAACTGACTTGACCCTCTAACTTGCCGCCACCACCGCGAAGTGCATCTTTGGTGCCCAAGCGGTTCAACAAATCACCAGAGTCGGACACATCCAAACGGAAGTTCATGTCGGTGATGGCCTGTTGCGTGCCATCTCTGGAGGTCACCCATTTGCCGCTGGCCTTGAAGCTGGCTTCGGGCACGGTGATGTTCAACTTGCTCAAGCGCCATTCGCGACCGGTATTGCTGCGCGGTGAAGTGGGGTCGGTGTTGATGGCTTCAATTTCAACGCGGCCCATTTTCTTGCCACGCAACTCAAGGTCTTCCACCACAATGTCCAAAGCGGGAATGGCCACGGGTGAATCTTCTAGCAAGGACTCCACGGTTTGATCCGCGGAGGGCGGTAAGCTCAAACGTGCCAGGCGTGCATAAATGCGGCCGGCATTTTGGTTGTTGGACTGGCGGTACTCTAAATAACCGCTGAACTCGCGGGCATCTGTTTGCGCACGCCAAACATAACCTTCGCGCGAACCGTTGACAGACACGTTGTGCAAATTGCGTCCCTGCACAGTCAACTCGTTGGCTTTAAGCGTCATGCGATTGGGCAAATAGGTTTGGCTTGCAGCAGACAAGCTGCTGTTGCTGGAGGCCACGTAAGCAGGGCTTGATTTGGGCGGGGAGAGAATTTGGAGCCAGTCGTCAAGCGAGATGCTGGGCAAATTGACAATGGCCAATACACCGCCGTCCGTTTGACTTGGATTGCCGACCACGTCGCCGACCTGCCACCGACCATTGATCACGCGAGGCTCAGTGCCACTGAGGTCGCGCACATAGGATGCAGACAATGCGCGGCCCCAGGACATTTGGATTTGATCGCGCGTCGCTTTGTTTTGATTCAAACTTTGAACGGTGTTGTCGTACTTGAAGGCCACCATGTCGTCGCTGCGCTTGTTCAATGGCGAGGGCAGGTTCAGCGCAAGTCCTTGAAGTTGAGATTGAATGCTGAGCTCGCTTTGACCGCCCTTGAATCCCAAGCTGGCGGTGTAAGTGGTGCTGCCATTGGCTTGTTGGGCCAAAGCGTTGAGCCATGGAATTTCTTTGGCCTGGCGCATGCCATTGGCGGTGGCTTGACCTTGGATTCGGATGAGCGGGTTGGCCTCTGTGCTTTTCGCTGGAAGTTTTCTAGACCCACCATCAAGTTTGATCGGGCCACCCAAGAACTGTGCGTTCACGCCCACCAAGCTGAAACCCGACTCATTGAAATTGATGTTGCCCTGGGCTTTTTCAAACAGAGGCAAGGCCGATTGCAAGCGCACATCGTTGTTGTTCAAGCTGACGTTGCCTTGCACGGTGGTTTTATCAAGCTCGGCCAAGGGGAAGCTGAGCTTGAGGCGCGCATTCAGAGTTCCTGTGCTTTGAGCTTGTGCAAACAAACCGCCCAACATGTTGTTGACGGGAGATTGGCGCAAGTCTGTTAACGCAAGGTTAGCACCTGTTTTTGATTCCCCCTGCACATTCACCACCACCTTGCCGTTCAAATTGGGAATCTCGGCTTTGATTTGGGTGAAGGGAACGTTGCCCCATTTGCCAGAAGCGCCATTGACTTTGAAGTTGTAACGGTCAAACACAATGTCGCCATTGACGTTGTTCATGGCGGGCCAGTTGGGCTCTTGCGTTGTGTTGCGTGTGCTGCCACTGGGTGGCACATAAGCGTATTGAATGTCTTTGACTTTGCCAGCAAATCGGAACTCTCCGTCTTTGGGGTTGGCAAAAGGCAATTGTTGCAGGTCGCCCTTGATCTTGACAGCAACACCCTGCACTTCACCTTTCAACACCGAATCACGCACATAGTGACGCACGCTTTGTGGCAGCGTGAGGGGCAAGTAGCGATGAACGCGTGCAGCATCGCCTCGCGCAATGGTGCCTTGCAAGTCCAAAATGCCCAAACTGTTGGCAATGGGGCTGGGCTTCCATTTGCCCTGCCACTCTCCGGTGACATCAGAATTGGACACTCGCAATTGCCAATCGGGAACGGTCACTTGATCCTTTTGCTTGACCCATTTCACGGAGGCTTGCATCGCGTCCAGTTGGATTCGTGGCTCTTCAAAGATGCGGTGAATGCTGATGGCACCGTGGTCAATGGTGGCCTTGATTTGTCCGCCGTCAGCATTCATGTCAAAGCTGATGTTGGCGTTTTCAACGCTTGGCCAGCTCTCTGTTTCAGTGCCAACTTTGCCACCTTCAAAATAAAAGTTGTCAAATCGACCGTTGGCCACGGCGACATGGAGGGCTTTGTCTGACTTGCCCAATTCTTCAGACCATTCGATGTGCAACGGGTTGACCAAACCGCTGACTTTGTGTTCGAGCAATGTTTTTCGCGCAGACTCAGGCAAGGGCAATTGCAGCGCAATGTTGCGAAGAGCAAACAAATCCAATTTGTCGCCGTGAAAGAGCCCCTTGGCGCTTTGACCGTTATCGGCTTCTGCGTAGGAAAAGTTCACATTGCCGCCGGGCCAATGCAAGCCATCGGTGGTGTCAAAGCGCAAGCCTTCTGTTGAAAAGTCCAGACCTTTGTGGAGGGGCTTGACCGACAGGCGGCCCGCAATATTTTTAAATGACAAGGCCTGAAGCTCAGGACTGAGCTGCGCTTGAACATTCTCTAAGACCAAGTCAGCGGTTGCTTGTTTGACGTTGCCATGGTTCAAATCGACCCACATGCGCAAAGCGCCTTGTCCTTTTGTGGCATTGACTTTCCAGGGCAGGTGCGGGCCAAGTTGCGACAAATCGACATCAGGAAACTCAGCGTGAACCTGACCACTCCAGTCCTTGAAGCGACCGGGATGCGTTGACAACAGATTGCGTTTTAAATCGCCCATCAACACAAAACGATCGCCCCAGCCACTGGGCGGTGTGGCATCCAAACGCCATTGATGGTGCCTTGCCGAATTGCGCAAGATCCATGAAACGTCTTGTAAGTCGAGAGCGCTTTTGTTGCGTTGCAGCGGATTGAATTCGTCGGTCCAGAACACGGTGCCGTGTTGGATGACAATTTCTTTTTGCGCAAAAATCCAATCGGCGGCGGCAGAGTCGGGCGTGTTGTCCTGCTTCAATGACAAACCTGCAATGCGCCACTCGCCTGTGCTGGTTCTGCGAATGTCCAAGGTCGGTGAATCGATGACCAGTTGCTCCACGCCCAAATCCAAGATAGAGCGAACACTGATGGCAAACACGATTTTGGGCAAAGTCAGTGCGCGTCTGCCTTCTGGGTCTAACAAAGCCAAGTCGTGAATTTCAAAAGTGGGCATCCATCCCGAAGAAACCGCCAACAGTTTGCCCATCTGAACTGGAACGCCGATGGTTTGTGTGGCCAAGTTTTCGAGCTTGGGACGGAAATCTTCAATTCGGGGCACAATCCAAAAATGCAAAGCTGCCCAAGCCATGCCCAAGACGCAACCTGCCACCAGCATCATCCAAGCGATGACGCGCAGGCCGTGGCTCAGCAACTTGGACAGTGTGGAAAACTTCAGCATTCGGCTCACAATACAGACATAAAGACTCAGGCAGGGAATTATGACTGCCGCAGGCCCATTTGAGACAGGCGACGACATGGATTCAAAACGTCCCCCACCCCTCTCAGAAGGCTCGCGTTTTTATCAACGTCTGCAAAGACGGTACGCCGATGTCTTTGCAAACCTGCCATCCGCAGTCCCCCAGCGTGAGTCTTTAACGCAGGCCTACACTCAATTGCGGACACAAGGCTTGGAAGTCGGTGCGGCATTGCGTGTCTTGCGCCAGTGGACCATGGCCCGTTTGCTGACCCTGGATTGCGAGCATCAAGCAAGTCTTGAGACGGTCACTTTGGGCGTGACGCATCTTGCCGAAGTTGCGCTGGACGCGGCTTGTCAGCAGGCATTCAAAGACCTCGATGCCCGACATGGCGTGCCTTTGACAAGTGCCGGAAAGCGTGCCGAGTTTTGGGTCATCGGCATGGGCAAATTGGGCGCACGAGAGTTGAATGTCTCGAGCGACATCGATCTGATTTATGTTTACGACGAAGACGGTGAAACCACAGGCAATGAACAAGGCTTGGGGAAAATTTCAGTCCAAGAGTACTTTGCCCGCGCAGTCAAAGCCATCTACACCCTGATAGGTGACACCACAGAGCATGGTTTTGTGTTTCGCGTTGACTTGGCCTTGCGCCCCAATGGCAACTCGGGCCCCAGCGTGGTTTCGCTGGGTGCATTGGAAGAGTATTTGCTGGTTCAAGGCCGTGAATGGGAACGCTTTGCTTGGATGAAGAGCCGAGTGATTGCGCCGCGCAGCAGCATCCAAAACGGTTCTGCGGCCAATTTGCGCTCGGTGGTGTTGCCCTTCGTGTTCAGGCGCTACCTCGATTACAACGTGTTTGAGTCCTTGCGCACCCTGCACCAGCAGATCCGTGACCATGCGGCCAAACGCAGCGCCGGCCATCCAGAGCGTGCCAATGATGTGAAGTTGTCGCGAGGGGGAATTCGGGAAATTGAATTCACCGTGCAATTGTTGCAAGTGGTCCGCGGCGGGCAATTCCCAGAGTTGCGTACGCGGCCGACCTTGGATGCTTTGCAAAGGGTGGCAAAGGCAGGCTTGATGCCTTTGGATACGGCCAAAGCATTGGCCGAAGCCTACGTTTTCTTGCGCCGGGTAGAGCACCGAATCCAATATTTGGACGATCAGCAAACCCATGTCTTGCCGACACAAGATCATGACTTGACGTGGATCGCCAACACCATGGGATACGCCGACAGCTGTGATTTTTTAAGCGATCTGGACGCGCATCGTGAAATTGTGGCGCACGAATTTGACATCTTGTTGGGCGGCGACCGGGAGTGCAAAGGCTGCCAATCACAGGGGACGCGTGAACGCCCCGAGCTTGAAAAGATCCTTGATTTGTTTACAGGCGAGGCCCGTCAACGCTTGGCCCATTGGCAGGACAGCCCCAAAGTTCAAAGTTTGCGGGATGACGCCAGAGGCCGTTTGATGCGTTTGCTGCAACGCACGGCGCAGTGGCTGAAAGAGGGGCGTGTCGAAGAAGTGGCCGTTGTCCGGATGGCTGACTGGATGGAGCCCTTGATGCGCAGGGAGAGTTACCTGGCCATGATGCTGGAGCGTCCAGCGGTTCATGAAAGACTGCTTCGATTGCTAGGCGCTGCCAAGTGGCCGGCCCGTTATTTGGTGCAACACCCAGGCGTCATTGATGAGCTGGCGGGAGGCGATGTTCTGAAACAACGCTTTGTGGCCGCCGATTTTGAAGCCGAGCTTCAGGCCCGTCGGGCGGCCCTCCAACGGACCGGCGAAGACGACGAAGAAAACATCCTGAATCTCTTGCGGCGGGCCCACCATGCCGAAGTGTTCAGAACCCTGGCACGCGATGTTGAGGGCAATTTGACCGTTGAGCAGGTGGCCGATGATTTGAGCGCCATGGCCGATGCGGTGCTGCGCGTGACCGCGGCGTGGTGTTGGTCTTATCTCAAAAATCGGCACCGTGAGGTGCCCCAATTTGCCATCATTTCCTATGGCAAATTGGGTGGCAAAGAGCTGGGTTATGGCAGCGATTTGGACATCGTTTTTGTATTTGAAGACGCCGATGAACGTGCTCAAGAGGTCTATGCGGCCTTTGTGCGCAAGCTCATCAATTGGTTCACCGTGAAGACGGCCGAGGGCGATTTGTTTGAGATTGACACGGCCTTGCGACCCAACGGAAGCTCAGGTTTGTTGGTGACCACTTTCGACGCATACGCCGACTACCAACAGCAGCGCGGCAGCAACACTGCTTGGACATGGGAGCATCAAGCCATGACGCGGGCGCGCTTTGTGATGGGCGATGCACACATGAGGCAGCGCTTTGATCAGGTTCGACTTGCTGTGATCAGTGCGCAACGCGACCCCCATGCGCTAGCCCAAGAGATCGTCAACATGCGAAATCGGGTGCGAGGTGCACACCCCATCAAGCCTGGTTTCTTTGATGTGAAACACAGCCCAGGCGCCATGGTGGATGCAGAGTTTGCTGTTCAATATTTGGTCTTGATGCACACCACGGCCCACCCAGAATTGGCAGACAACGTGGGCAACATTGCCTTGTTGCAACGGGCTGAGGCGGCCGGCCTGTTGCCGCCAGGGGTGGGCATGGCTGCGTCAGCTGCCTATCGAGAATTGCGCAGGGTTCAGCACAAGGCTCGTTTAAACGAAGAGCCAACCCAAGTAGAAGGCAGCTTTTTAAAGACCGAACAAGAGGCCGTGTTGGCTTTGTGGCAAGCCGTTTTCCCGTTTGATAACAAATCCCACAAAGGCGCGTGACAAGCTGGGAAATTGGAAGTAAACTGTCCAGTCACAAAATAGAATGGACAGTTCAATGGCCAATTTCAAAGCACTCCAACGCATCCTTGCCTTGGCAATTTTGCTTGCCATGCCTGCCGCATGGGCGCAGTCAACAGCTGCCATGCCGACGGCATCTGCGGCTTGTCCTACATTGTTGAATCACACATTTGCAAGGCTGCAAGATGAAAAGCCGCAGTCCTTGTGCCAATACAGCGGCAAAGTGATTTTGGTGGTCAACACCGCCAGCTACTGTGGCTTCACGCCTCAATACAAAGGTTTAGAAGCCCTTTACGACAAATACAAAGACCGAGGTTTGGTGGTGCTGGGCTTTCCTTCCAATGATTTTGCGCAAGAGAAGGCCACCAACCAAGAAATTGCAGACTTTTGTGAAAACACTTTTGGCGTGAAGTTTCCAATGTTCACCAAAACCGCGGTAACCGGTGAAGCAGCGGTGCCATTTTTCAAACAACTGGCCCAAGCTCCTGGACAGCGTCCTAAGTGGAACTTTTACAAGTACCTGATTGGCCGCGACGGCAAGTTGATCGACAGCTACAACAGCATGACCAGTCCCGACAGCAGAAGTCTGGTGCAAGCGCTTGAGAAAAGCTTGGCGGGCAAGCCCTCCTAAATTGATTGCGAAAGTCTGACATCTTGAAGTACAAAAAAATTGCCGTTGTCGGCTCAGGCATCTCGGGCTTGGCCGTTGCACACAGCTTAAAAGGACAAGCCGAGGTCACGCTGTTTGAAGCGGGTGATTACTTTGGTGGACACGCCAATACCGTTGACATCAGTTTGCCTACGGCCGCAGGCATGGTCACGCATGGCGTCGACACCGGGTTTTTGGTATTCAACGAAAGAACCTATCCCAACCTGATCAATCTGTTTGCAGAGTTGGGTGTCGAGACGTCCTTGTCTGACATGTCTTTTTCAGTGCAAGCACCCAAGGCTTGGGGCAACGAGTCCTTGGAGTGGAGTGGCAGCAATTTAGACACGGTCTTTGCACAGCGCCGAAATTTGGCGCGCCCCGAGTTTTACAAAATGTTGTTGGATGTGCTGCGCTTTAACAAGTTGTGCACGCACATTGCACAACAGCAAACCGAGTCCGCACTGCGCCAACCTTTGTCGGAATTTTTAAAGCAGCATCAGTTTGGCAAGGCTTTCCAAAATTGGTATTTCTTGCCCATGATGGGTTGTATTTGGAGTTGCCCCACGGATCAAATGCTGGCCTTCCCAGTGGCCACCATGATTCGGTTTTGCCACAACCATGGCCTGCTGCAAATCAGCAACAGGCCGCGTTGGTTCACGGTCACGGGCGGCTCTCGCAACTACGTGCAGAAAATAGTCAGGGACATCAACGACAAGCGTTTGAACACCCCCGTGCAACTCATTGAACGAGATGCGCAAGGCGTTCGCGTGGTGACGCAAGGGGCTGCAGAGCGTTTTGATGAAGTGGTCATCTGTACACACTCCGATCAAGCCTTGCGCATGCTGCGCACGCCCTCTGCAGAAGAAACGAAGTATTTGTCAGCCATTCGCTATCAAGACAATGTGGCCGTATTGCACACCGACGACAGCGTGCTGCCGACTCGCCGCAAAGCATGGGCCGCTTGGAATTACGCACGCGCCGAAAGCGAAGACCAAGAAAGCGCACGCGTTTGTTTGCATTACCTGTTGAACAAACTGCAGCCCTTGCCATACGAGCAAGCCGTTGTGGTGTCACTCAATCCGGCGCAAGCCATCGATGCCAGCAAAGTCATTCGCACGTTTGACTATGCACATCCGGTGTTCGATTTGGCCGCCATTGACGCGCAACAACACATCCACCGAATTCAAGGTCAGCAGCACACATGGTATGCCGGTGCTTGGTTGGGCTATGGTTTTCATGAAGACGGTTTGAAGTCTGGGTTGGCTGTGGCCAGAGAGTTGCTGCTGAAAGTTCACGCATGACAACTGCCCACATCAGCATTGGACATGGCCAGATCAGGCACGTGCGTTTACGCCCGGCCCGCCATGCCTTTGACTATGCGGCTTATTTTGTGATGTTGCCCATGCGCCACCTTCAATCGGTGCTGCGCAATCCAGAGGCTGCAAAAGCCTTGGCTTTTCCCATCAACCGAGCAGGCCTGATGTCGTTTCACGACGTCGACCATGGTGATGGTCGATTGCCAGAACAAGGCGGTGCTTTGGCTTGGCTGGAGTCTTTGTTGGCCGAAGCCAATGTGCAAGACGCGGACGGTGAAATTTGGCTTCAAACATTTCCGCGCGTCTTGGGCTACACCTTCAAGCCCGTCAGTTTTTGGTACTGCCATCGACAAGACAACAGTTTGGCCGCCATCGTGGCCGAGGTTCACAACACCTTTGGCGAGCGACACTGCTATTTGTTGCAAGAGCCCAAGTGGGGTGTCACGGCGCTTGCAGACAAGGTGTTTCATGTCTCACCCTTTTGCAAAGTCTCAGGGCATTACCAATTCAGGTTCATGCGAACCCTTCAAAACGGCGTGGAGCGCATTGTTGCGCGAGTTGACCACAGCAATGAAGACGGCCCCTTGATTCAAACCAGTCAAAGTGGCAAGTTGGTGGACGCAAGTCCCAGCGAAATTCGAAACACTTTTTGGCGCTATCCCCTTTGGACTCTGGCCGTGATGTTGCGCATTCATTGGCACGCCTTGTTGCTCTGGTTCAAGAAAGTTCCTTTTTTTCACAAACCCGCGCCTCCCACGCAATTTGTTACGCGTGGTCAAGCGGCTTCAACCTTCACTTCTAAATCTCGCTGAACATGAACTCCACCACGTCTTCCAGCACATCGATGGCCATCCAGTCTGCACCCATGGCCGCGCGCCGTGTGCTTCAGTTGCTTGAAAAAATGGAGCACGGCACCTTGACCGTTCAGTTCCCCGATCGAAGCTCGAAAGTTTATGGCAATGGTGCAATGCCCCATGCCGCCATCAGCTTGCGCAACTGGAATGTTTTTTTGGCCAGCATGAAATCGGGCGACATTGGTTTTGCGGAAACCTACATTGCTGGGGATTGGACCACGCCCGCCTTGAGTGATTTGTTGCGCGTCATGATTCAAAATCGCCGCGTTGTGGAAGATTTGATTTATGGCTCTTGGTGGGGTCGCATGATCTACCGCGTCAAGCATTTGCTCAATCGCAACCACAAAGCCAACAGCCGCAAAAACATCCACGCCCACTACGACCTGGGCAATGCGTTTTACGAATTGTGGTTGGATGGCACCATGAATTACTCGTCCGCATTGTTTGAGGGCGATTTCAGCCGCAGCATGCAAGCGGCACAAAACGCCAAAGTGCGCCGCGCTTTGCAAGCCACGGATGTCACTGCGGGCTCTCGCGTTTTGGAAATTGGTTGCGGCTGGGGCGCCTTGGCCGAAATGGCCACGCTGGAAATGGGCGCACATGTGACCGGTGTGACCTTGTCGACCGAACAATTGGCTTTTGCCAATGCGCGCATGAAATGGAATGGCAAAACAGAACAAGCGGATTTGCGTTTGCAAGACTATCGCGACATTGACGATGGTCCCTATGACGCGGTGTGCTCCATTGAAATGATCGAGGCGGTCGGCCAAGAATACTGGCCGACTTATTTTCAAACGGTTAGCAAGATGTTGAAGCCAGGCGGCAAGGCCTGCATTCAAAGCATTGTGATCGACGACGCGTTGTTTGACCGTTACGTCAAATCAACTGACTTTATTCAGCAATATATTTTCCCGGGCGGCTGCTTGCCCAGTCCTTCTGAGTTCAGAAGACAGGCGCGCTTGGCAGGCTTGGAAGTGGTCGATGAGTTGAAGTTTGGTCCCGATTACGCCGAAACTTTGCGTCGTTGGCGACATGACTTCTTGGCCCATGAGGCGCAGGTGTTGACCTTGGGCTTTGACACCTCATTCATTCGCACTTGGGAGTTTTATTTGGCCTATTGCGAAGCCGCTTTCGATGAAGCCAACACCGATGTGATTCAGTTCACATTGAAAAAGCCAGGCTGATATGAACATCCTGCAATGTCGTTTATGGCAGATCTTGTTGGTGGTGGTGCTCAGCAACGTGAGCGCCGTGGCCGCTACCAACGAAACGATATTGCCAGGCGCGAAACCCTCAAGCACTCAGCGCTATCAATTTTGGGGCTTCGAGATTTACGATGCCCGTTTATGGACCTCGCCTGGTTTTTCGGTGCAGCAGTACACGGCTTCGCCGTTTGTTTTGGAGCTGTCATACCTTCGCAATTTTGAAGGGGCGGCCATTGCCAAGCGCTCGATGGATGAGATGCGCAAGTTAGGCAGCATCAATGCGGCACAAGAGAAAGAATGGCTCAAGGCCATGACCGATATTTTTCCCAATGTTCGCCCTGGTGACCGTTTGATGGGGTTCTACAAGCCCAACGAAGGTGCTGAATTTTGGTTTCAACAAAAACGTTTGGGTGCCATCACCGACCCACAATTTGCCAAGCTCTTTTTTGGCATCTGGCTGCATGAGGCCACATCAGCACCCGCCATTCGACAAGCCTGGATCAACGGCTTATGAGTGAGACATCGCGTGCCGCACAGACAACGGGCGCATCCTATGGCCTGCTGGCTTTGCCTTTGTCGTTTGTGGCTTTGCCCATGTACGTCAACTTGCCACACGCATACGCCACACACTACGCGGTCCCTTTGACCACCCTCGGTCTTGTTTTGTTGATCAGTCGTTTGTTGGACGCTTTCATCGACCCATGGATGGGGCGCATCAGCGATGTGCTGTATGCCAAGTCCAATCAAGCCGTCGGTACTGCTGCCTTTGCTTTGGCCGCTTTGCTGTTGGTGTCTTTTGTCGCCTTGTTTTTCCCGCCACTGTTTGCTTCCACGTCAGGCTATGTGGCCTGGGTCGCGGTGTTTGTCAGTTTGTGTCACCTCACCTACAGTGGTTTGAGCATTCTTCACCAGGCCTGGGCAACACGTTTGGGCGGCGATGCTTTGCAACAAGGCCGCGTGATCGCTTGGCGTGAAGCGGCCGGCTTGGTGGGCGTGGTGTTGGCGTCGCTGCTTCCTGCTTTGGCAGGCTGGCAGACGACCAGCATCTTTTTGGGAGCCTCATTGCTCGTGGGTTTGTGGGCATGGTCTCGGGTGTTTCAAGCCAATGTACCTGTGTTGTCCAGCGAAGCCGCATCGCCCACAGCCAATGCCATGGCCTTGCCGATTCGTCAAAGTTTGTTTTTAAAACTCTTGGCTGTGTTCATGCTCAACGGCATTGCCAGCGCTGTTCCTGCCAGCTTGGTGATGTTTTTTGTAGAAGACCAAATACAGGCGTCATCAGACATTGCGCCGTGGTTTTTAGGCGCCTACTTCATGGCAGGCGTGGTGTCTTTGCCGGTTTGGTTGAAGTTGATTCGCCAATGGGGCTTGCCCAAAACATGGGGTGTTGGCATGTTGATGGCCATTGTCAGTTTTGCCAGCGTCAGTTTTTTAGGCCCAGGTGATGAACTGTTGTTTCTTGGTGTGTGCGTCGCTTCGGGCATTGCCTTGGGGGCAGACATGGTGGTGCCCGGCGCATTGCTCAATCGCGTCATTGATCACTTAGGTCACCGGGGCGAAGCCGAGGGCTTGTATTTGGGCTGGTGGAACCTCATCAGCAAATTCAATTTGGCGTTGGCAGCAGGCCTGTGCTTGCCACTTTTGGCCAGTTGGGGCTATGCCCCGGGTGCGCGAAGTGCCGAAGGCTTGCATGCACTGTCCCTCGCCTATGGCGTGTTGCCTTGCGTTTTGAAAACCGGTGCCGTTGCCGCGTTGTTTTATTTTTGGATTCAACCGTCAGCCACTTCGCTGACATCAAGGGGTAACTTATGAACAGACGACAGTATCTCAAGCGTGTTTCTCAAGGCGTCGCTGCCCCGCTTCTTTTGCGCACATCGGGTTTGGCTGCGTTGAGTGCTGGGGCCGGACTTTTGTCAGGTTGTGCAGGCCCCCAATTGTCCGACTACGCAGCGCAAACGCCCGTGCTTGATTTGCGAACCTATTTCAATGGCATCGTCGATGCTTGGGGTGTTTTCACCGACCGTTCAGGCCGCGTGGTGAAACGCTTCAAAGTGGTGATGGACTGCCAATGGCAAGGCGATGAAGGTGTTTTAGACGAGGCCTTCACCTACTCTGATGGCACCCAACAACGGCGCATTTGGAAATTGAAAGCTTTGCCGAATGGCCGCTATGAAGGCCGCGCTGACGATGTGGTGGGGATGGCCGCTGGTGGCGTGAGTGGCAACACCTTCCGCTGGCAATACACCTTGGCCCTGCCCGTCGATGGCACGGTTTGGGAAGTGCAATTTGACGACTGGATGTACCTCATGGACGAGCAAGTCATGATGAACAAAGCAGTGATGCGCAAGTGGGGTGTGACCTTGGGTGAAGTCACCTTGTCATTCAAACGCCGAGTTCCCAACGCCTCGGGTCGTGTGTCATGAACCTGGATGTTGCAAAAGCAGGGCAAGACACGGTGCCCGTTCAGCCGTTCAAAAGCCCCGTCAAGCGTCGATGGGGCGCGCCTTTGAACCCACCCATGGTTCAGTGGCAAGGCAAACGTGTGTGGTTGATAGGTGCTTCTAGTGGCATTGGTTTGGCGTGTGCCAAAGCTTTGCATGCAGCGGGTGCCAACGTGGTCATTTCCGCGCGTGATTTAGGCGTGGTGTCTGTCTGGGCCGAACAATCTCAACAACAAGGTCAAGCGCTCACGCTGCTGCCCCTAGACGTGACGGATGCCTTGCAAGTGCGTGATGCCATGCGTCAAGTGGCCGCGCTGGGACCTTTGGACATGGTGCTTTACTGTGCCGGACATTACCGCGCGCACCGTGCAACAGAATTCGATTTGACCGACATGTTGCGCCACCAGGAAGTGAACTACAACGGTTTGCTGAGAGTGCTCGATGCAGCGTTGCCGGTGTTGCTGCAACAGGGCTTTGGCCATGTCAGTGTGGTCAGCAGCGTGGCGGGCTGGCGTGGCTTGCCCAACGGTTTGGCCTATGGTCCCACCAAAGCAGCGGTCACGCATTTGGCAGAAACCATGTACATGGATTTGCAAGACAAAGGCATTGGCGTCAGCCTCATCAACCCGGGCTTTGTCGCCACACCACTGACCGCACAAAACAATTTCCAAATGCCCGCCTTGATGTCGCCCGAAGATGCGGCCAAAGCCATGCTGCAAGGTTGGGCAGAGGGTTTGTTTGACATTCACTTTCCCAAACGATTTACGCTGTGGTTGAAGTTGCTGCGCCTGTTACCCTATCGCATGTACTTCGCTTTGGTACGCCGATTTACAGGACTGTGACCATGAACTCGCGTCAGCGCTTTGAACAAATAGCCAACTACTTTGAAACTCTCACACCGCAAAGTGTGAGTGAACTGAACGCGTTTTACAGCGCCACCGCGCGCTTCAAGGATCCCTTCAATGACGTGACCGGTGTGCCCGCCATAGAGACCATCTTTGCGCACATGTTTGCGTCATTGACGCAACCGCGCTTTGTCATCACGGGCCAAGTGGTCGATGGCGATCAGGCGTTTTTGACGTGGGAATTTCGCTTTCGTTTCAAGCGCTTTGATACGCAGACCGAACAAGTGGTGTTGGGCACCAGCCATTTGGTACTCGATGCAGACCAACGCATCAGCTTGCACCGCGATTATTGGGATGCTGCTGAGGAACTTTATGAGAAGCTGCCGTGGGTTGGCGCTTTGATGCGGTGGCTGAAAAAACAGGCCAACAGTTAAACCCTGTTGGCCCTACAGTCGGCAGCGCTCGACTTAAGCCGGGACGCTGTCAATGAAACTTTGGCGTTGCATCAACTTGGCGTACAGCTTGTCCAAATTGGGATAAGTGTCGCGCCATTGAATGGCAGGAAAGCGGAAGTCCAAATACCCCAGCGCACAACCCACCGCAATGTCAGACAAGCTCAGATGTGCACCCGAGCAGTAAGGCTTGTCGGCCAGACCGTGTGACATGGCGCGCAGTGATTCAGAAATCTTGTGCAATTGGCGGTCAATCCATGGCTGGCTGCGCTGTTCAGGAAGGCGATGTGGCCAGACGGCTTCCATGCGTGCCAGCAAAGCGGCATCTAGCAAACCATCGGCCAAAGCCTCCCAAGTTTTAACTTCGGCGCGTTCACGGCCATTGACGGGGATCAGTTTGCCAACAGGCGACAAAGTGTCCAAATACTCCACAATGACGCGGGAATCAAACACGGCTTCGCCGCCTTCCAAGACCAAGCAAGGCACCTTGCCCAGAGGGTTGGAGGCGTGAATGGTGGTGTTGGCCGACCACACGTCTTCGGCCACCATGCGGTAGTCCAGTTTTTTTTCAGCCATCACGATGCAAACTTTGCGGACATAAGGGCTGGTGGGTGAACCGATCAATTTCATGGGTTTGTTCTTGTAAAAGTCGTCAAAAGCGAGTCGAATTGACGTGCATTCTAGAGGAATCGCAAGCTCAGTCATTTGTCAGGGTCAGAACTTACAATCGGTGTATGACTTCTTCTCCTATTTCCGCCCTATCGCCCTTGGATGGCCGTTACGCCAACAAGCTCAACGCACTGCGCCCGCTCATGAGCGAGCTGGGGTACATGCACCGCCGTGTGCAAGTTGAAATTGCCTGGTTCATTGCGCTGTCCGATGCCGGGTTCGAAGAGTTCAAACCTTTGTCCTTGGGTGCACGCCGATACCTCACAGGCTTGGTCACCCAGTTTTCAGAGCAAGATGCTTTGGCCATCAAGGACATCGAAAAGACCACCAACCATGATGTGAAGGCCGTCGAGTATTGGATCAAGTCCAAATTCAAAGATCGTCCCGAACTTGAACAAGCATCAGAGTTCGTGCATTTTGCTTGCACCAGCGAGGACATCAACAACACCAGCCATGCCCTGCAACTCAAAGGCGCACGACAGCAAGTGATCTTGCCTGCGTTAGACGAAGTGATTGAACAGTTGCGCAGCATGGCGCACGCGTATGCGGCAATTCCCATGCTGAGCCGCACGCATGGCCAAACTGCCAGCCCCACCACGGTCGGCAAAGAGTTGGCCAATGTGGTTGTGCGTTTGCGCAGCACCCGCGACAAAATTGCAGCTGTTCCATTGAAAGCCAAAATGAATGGCGCTGTGGGCAATTACAACGCGCACTTGTCGGCTTGGCCCCACTTTGACTGGGAGAATTTTTCCAAGTCAGTGGTCGAAACACCCGAGTCACACGAAGCAGGTGCCTCGAGTGAGCATTGGGGTTTGGGTTTGTCGTTCCAACCCTACAGCATTCAAATTGAACCGCACGATTACATGGCGGAATTGTTCGATGCGGTGGCGCGTACCAACACCATCTTGATCGATCTGTCGCGTGACATTTGGGGTTATGTCAGCTTGGGTTACTTCAAGCAACGCCTCAAAGCAGGCGAGATTGGCTCATCCACCATGCCGCACAAAGTGAACCCCATTGACTTTGAAAATGCTGAAGGCAATTTGGGTTTGGCCAATGCGGTGCTGAAACACTTGTCAGAAAAGTTGCCCATCAGCCGTTGGCAACGCGACCTCACGGATTCAACGGTGCTGCGCAACATGGGCGTGGCCTTGGGTTACTCGGCGCTGGCCTATGCATCGCTCATGACCGGCTTGAAAAAGTTAGAGTTGAACGAAGAAGCATTGGCGCAAGATTTGGACGCGGCCTGGGAGGTTTTGGCCGAGCCCATTCAAACGGTCATGCGCCGTTATGGCGTGCAAGGCGCTTACGAGAAATTGAAAGAAGTGACGCGTGGCAAAACGGTAACGGCTGATGCGTTGCATGGCTTGATCAAAGGCTTGGAGATTCCGCAAGAAGAAAAAGACCGCTTGTTGGCCATGACGCCGGGCAGCTACATTGGCAAAGCCATTGAGCTGGCCCAGCGGGTTTAAGCGAGTCACGAATGGCGCTTAAATCCACCATCTACAAAGTCAATCTTTCCATTGCAGACATTGACCACAGTTACTACGCCGATCACGCCCTCACCTTAGCGCGTCATCCCAGCGAAACCGACG
>JACCDI010113538.1_pt1 | contig 22549 bp, 17 predicted proteins | sample 7442791 | NCBI WGS metagenome assembly JACCDI01 (sample SAMN15323434, study PRJNA562643) | freshwater metagenome | isolation source: river surface water | place: USA:Blue River Watershed | collected 2017-08-15
CCATGTCATAGGCATTGGCACGAACTTTTCCAGGCTCGGTTTCAATTAACGCCATGTCTTCTGGTTTTGGAGAAGTAAATGGGTGGTGCATGGCGTGGTATCTGCAACTTTCTTCATCCCATTCCAATAATGGAAAATCTACTACCCATAACGGTGCAAATTCATCCGATTTTCTCAATCCCAAACGCGTAGCTACTTCCATACGAAGTGCTGATAATTGCGTTCTAGTTTTATCGGCTCCTCCAGATAATACTAAGATTAAATCGCCTGGTTTTGCGTGGGTAATTTCGGCCCATTTTTTCAAATCTTCTTGGTCGTAAAACTTGTCTACTGACGATTTAAACGAACCATCTTCTTCGCATTTTACATAGACCATTCCAGAAGCGCCAATTTGAGGTCGTTTCACCCAATCAATCAAGGCATCAATTTCTTTTCGGGTATAATTTGCACAGCCAGGAGCTGCTATCCCCACAACCAATTCGGCCGAATTAAATACTGAAAAATCTTTATGTTGTGCTACGGCATTTAATTCGCCAAACTTCATTTCAAAACGAATGTCTGGTTTGTCGTTACCATAGGTTTTCATGGCATAATCATACGTAATTCTCGGAAATTTAGCCACTTCAACTCCTTTGATTTCTTTTAGTAAATGACGGGTCAATCCTTCAAACATATCAAGTATGTCTTCTTGTTCTACGAAGGCCATTTCGCAGTCAATTTGTGTAAATTCGGGTTGGCGATCGGCGCGTAAATCTTCATCTCTAAAACATTTCACAATTTGGAAATATTTATCCATTCCACCAACCATCAATAACTGTTTGAAGGTTTGTGGCGATTGCGGTAAGGCATAAAATTGTCCTTCGTTCATTCTACTTGGCACCACAAAATCGCGGGCTCCTTCTGGAGTAGATTTAATCAAATAAGGAGTTTCTACATCACAAAATCCTTGATCAGAAAGATATTTACGTACTTCCATCGATACTTTATGACGGAATAATAAGTTGTTTTTTACCGGATTTCTTCGGATATCTAAATAGCGATATTTCATACGAATGTCTTCTCCGCCATCGGTTTCATCTTCAATTGTAAACGGAGGTAATTGCGCTTCGTTTAGAATAGTTAATTCGGATACTAATATTTCGATATCACCAGTAGCCATATTCGCATTTTTTGATTCACGCTCAATAACAGTTCCTTTGACTTGGATTACAAACTCTCTTCCCAATGATTTGGCGCGATCAAATACCGCTCTATCGGTTCTTTGCTCGTCAAAAATTAATTGTGTAATTCCATACCGATCTCGCAAGTCGACCCAAATCATAAATCCTTTATCTCTCGATTTTTGCACCCAACCTGCAAGGGTAACTTCTGTATTGATATGTGAGGCGTTTAGTGCACCACAAGTATGACTTCTGTACATTGCTATAAATTTTATGCAAAAGTAAGAACAAAAAAGAAAATTTTAATTTAAATGGCGTAATTATATTCCTTCATTTTTTTCAGAATAGTAATTATTATCTTATTTTTACCAAAACCTTACACATCTAATTATGAAAAAATTTACAGTATTATTCTTGTTATTGGGTAGTATTTCGTTTGCTCAATCGCCTGGGAAAGTTAGTTTTTCTGCAAAAATTGAGAATCGTAACTCAGATACGTTAACCATTTATGGACCAAAAAAATTCAAACAGATCATGCCGATCAATCAGAATGGGCTGTTTGAAGCTACTTTTGAAATTACAGAAGGTATTCATCAGTTTAATGATGGTTCTGAATCTTCTATGTTGTATTTGAAAGACGGTGATGCATTAGTTTTAAGTATGGATGCTAAAAAGTTTGACGAAACGATTGTATATACAGGGAAAGGTGCCAAAGAAAACAATTACCTTGCTCAAAAAGCACTAACAGATGAAGCTTTTGAAATGGGTCTAGAAAGTTTATTAGAAAAAGAAGAGGCTGTTTTTAAAGCGGCTTTGGAAAAAAAGAAATCAGAAGATTTAGCCAAATTAGAAGGTTCCGGACTCTATGATAAATTTGTAGCGGCATATAAGCCAAAAATTATGCAGGATGCGTTTATGATCCAACAATTTTATGCACAAAAAGCACTAGCTAAAAAGTTAGAAGGCATTGCTTCTCCGTCATTTACTTATGAGAACCATAAAGGAGGAACCACAAAACTTGAGGATTTTAAAGGAAAATATGTATATATCGATGTTTGGGCTACTTGGTGTGGACCCTGTAGAGCAGAGATTCCATTTTTGAAAAAAGTGGAAGAAAAATACCATGGTAAAAATATTGAATTTGTTAGTATTTCGGTTGATGTTGATAAAGACCACGAAAAATGGCAAAAATTTGTGACGGAAAAAGAATTGGGTGGTATTCAATTGTTTGCCGATAAAAACTGGAATTCCGATTTTATAAAAGCATTCGGAATCAATTCTATTCCACGATTTTTGCTAATTGATCCTAATGGTAAAGTGGTTAAAGCAGATGCAGCAAGACCTTCGTCAGAAGAATTAACGAAGTTGTTAGATACCCTTTTGAAGTAAAAAAATAATAAAATGCTGAAAGCCAAAGCCTTGTGTTTTGGCTTTTTTTTATGTTTTTATCGCCAATGTTACCAAATTGTTACCAAAAAGTTTTTTTATTGTAAAAATAAATATATATTTGTTACATAATTATTAACCCAAAAAACAAATGTATATGAAAAATGTAATGATTTATGTGATGTTATTGGTTTCTGGAGTATTTTTTGCTCAAGGTGTACAACCAAAATTTGTGGCAGTAGAGAATAATATGATTCAAGCTACGTACTTTTATGATAATGGGCAAGTGAAGCAAGAAGGTACTTATCTTAATGGTAAACTTCATGGAAAATGGATTTCATATAATGAAGACGGAACCAAACAAGCTTTTGGTGAATACAACCAAGGCGAAAAAGTAGGAACTTGGACTTTTTACAATACGGCAACCACAAATAAAGTGGCATTTGAAAACAGCAGAGTTGCTTCAGTAAGCACAATTACTAAAGGTTATTTGGCTACTAAATAAAACGAGTACGTTCAAAATAAAAAAAGTCCCGATAGCTATCGGGACTTTTTTTATGCGTGAAGTGCAATTGATTAAGCATTTGCAGCTTCTTTGGTTTGTCTTGCAATTCGTCTATCGCGTAACCAGTACTTCACTCGTTTCACCAAGTAAAACATGACCGGTACCATAACTAGTGTTAATACGGTAGCATAGGTCAATCCGAAGATGATCGTCCACGCCAGTGGTCCCCAGAAAATTACGTTATCTCCACCCATATACAAGTGCGGGTTAAATTCGGTAATTAAGGAGAAGAAATCAAAGTTCAATCCGATCGCCAATGGAATTAATCCCAAAACCGCCGTTAAAGCTGTCAATAATACAGGGCGTAAACGCGATTTTCCGGATTCGATGATGACTTCTTTTATTTCTTCTAACGACAAATCATCATGGCTTTGTAATTGTTTATCCGCTACCTTTTTATCTAATAAGAGTACGAAGAAGTCCATCAATACAATTCCGTTTTTCACTACAATTCCGGCTAGCGATATAATTCCCATCATGGTCATTAGGATCACAAAATCCATATTGGCAATTACATATCCGTAGAAAACGCCACTAAAACTTAATAGTACAGTAAATAAAATCACCATGGTTTTAGACACCGAATTGAATTGAAGTACAATAATAATTGTAATTCCGGCTAAGGCCAAGAACAGGGCATACAATAAGAAACTTTGATTTTTCCCTTGCTCCTCTTGTACCCCAGAAAACGAATAACTCACTGTTTTTGGGAACGAATAGGTTTTTAACTCAGCAGCAATTTGCTTGGTAATTTCATCGCCATTATAACCGGTTAATACATTAGAATAAACCGTCATGATGCGTTTCTGGTTTTTTCTTTTGATTTGATTATAAGTGGTCGTTTTATGGGTTTCGGATACAGCCGAAATAGGCACTTGCATCATTTGTCCATTGTTCTGATTTCTATACGTAAGCGATTGATTGAATAATACATCTTCATTCTTGCGTTGGTCATCTTGCATGCGCATCGTAATATTGTAGTCATCATCACCCTCTTTATACGTGGAGATTTCCTGACCATACACCGAACGACGCAAATTAAATCCTAATTGGCCTGTAGTAACACCCAAGCTTCCCGCACTTACACGATCTACTTTTACTTCTAATTCCGGACTTTCTTTATTGACATCAACACTTAATCGTTCAATTCCGGGAATGTTTTTAGCATTTAAGTAAGCAATCATTTTATCGGCTTCTACCAACATTTCTTGGTAATCGTTACCTGTTAATTGAATACTAATAGGATAACCAGCTGGGGGTCCGTTGGCGTCTTTTTCTACCGTTACGGTTGCACCTGCAATACCTTTTACTTTCGCACGAATTTCATCTAAAACTTCCGTAGTATTTACGCCTTTTCTAAATTTGTATTCCGAGAAATTAACAGTTACTTTCCCTTTGTAAGGCGTTTCTGAAGCCGAACCCGCATCTACATTTGGATTTCCAGCACCCACACCCACTTGCGAAACAATACTTTCTGCTAAGAAATTTTTATTGGTTTCTTTGTCCACATATTTTTCTAAGATGGCAATTACTTGTTTTTCCACAAAAAGTGTGGCTTTGTTCGTTTTTGCAATATCGGTTCCTTGTGGATATTCAATGTACGTAATGACTTGATTTGGAATATTATCAGGGAAAAACAATACTTTTCTTGGAAAAATTCCTAATAAAATAAACGAGAAAAATAACATTCCAATAATCGATGCTAATGCCAACCAAGCTCTTTTTCCAGTTAAAATTTTTGCCAAGAAATTTTTGTATTTATCTTCCATTTTAGGAAAAAAGTTGTGCTGAAAATCTTGTGTCCATTGGTACAATTTGATTTTATACAACCACATTAATCCTAAGGAAATAATGGCCAAATGTCCGATGGCTTTTGCAACAGTGGTATCGGTAAGGTGACCAATTGTTACAAAAACAATAGCCAACACACTGAAGACTACAGTATATAATTTTGCCGATTTATTAGACACATTGCGATCTTCGGTATCCATTGAACCACCTGTCATAGCTGCATTGACAACCATCGCTACAAATAATGATGCCGTTAATGTTACCGTTAAAGTGATTGGAAAATATTTCATGAATTTGCCCATAGTACCAGGCCACAAAGCAAAAGGCAAAAATGCCATTAAGGTTGTCGCTGTAGAAGAAATAACAGGCCAAGCGATTTCGCCAATCCCAATTTTGGAAGCGGATACTTTGTCCATGCCCTTTTTCATGTTGGCAAATACGTTATCAACCACTACAATTCCGTCGTCAACGAGCATTCCTAATCCCATTACCAATCCGAACAATACCATCGTATTCAAGGTCAATCCGAAAGCCGATAAAATGGTAAATGCCATTAACATAGAAAGTGGAATAGCCGCTCCTACAAACAGTGAATTTCGCAATCCCATGGTAAACATTAAGACAATCATTACCAGTACGATTCCGAAAATAATATGGTTGGATAATTCATCTACTTGATGTTCTACACGTGAAGACTGGTCATTCGAAAGTTCAAGAGTTAAATTAGAAGGCAAATAGGATGCTTTGGCTTTTTCCAATTTTTCTTTTACTTGTTCAATGGCAGAAATCATGTTTTGATTGGAACGTTTTTTTACGTTCAACATCACCACTTCTTGTCCTTTTTCACGGGCATAGGTTGTTTTTTCTTTTTCTTTAAAATTGACAACCGCAATGTCTTTTAAGTACACCGTTCCTCCGAAAGATTTTACAATGACATTTTCTAATTCTTTGGGATCTTTAATTTCACCCACAATTCGGATGTTATTTCGAGAACCTTGCGAAATTAGATTTCCGCCCGAAAGCGTCATATTTTCATACTTCACCGCATTTTGAATTTCGTCAAACGACACTTGAGCAGCCGTCATTTTGAAAATATCAACAGCAATTTCGACTTCTTTATCATCAACACCTAAAATATCAACTTTTTTAACTTCTTTAATTTCTTCAATATCATCTTGAAGCAATTCTCCGTATTTTTTAAGTTGTTGTGTGGTGTAATTTCCTTTTAAATTGATATTCAAAATCGGCACTTCTTCCGAAATATTCAATTCGAAAACACTTGGTTCAACTTTACTACCATTGTCCAAGTTAGGCCAATCGGTATCGGCTTTGATAACGTCAACTTTGTCTTTAATTTTGGTTTTTGCATCTTCAATAGTAACATTATCTGCAAACTCGACAATAATCATTCCGTAATCTTGAAACGAATTCGACGTAATTTTCTCTACTCCCGAAATGTTTTTAACTTCTTTTTCAAGGGGTTTAATAATTAATTTTTCAACATCTTCTGCTGAATTTCCTGGGAAAACAGAAGAAATGTATACTTTATTTTCGATAATTTCTGGGAAATCTTCACGAGGCATAGTGACGTAGGCAATGACACCTGTAATCACAATAAGCAGTGTTAAGATATATACTGTAACTCGATTGTCTACAGCCCAACTCGATATTCCGAATTCTTTGTTTTTATGTGACATATTTTTAGTTTCAGGTTTCAAGTTTCAGGTTTAAGCGTTTTGAGAACAACTTGAAACCTTAAACTTGAAACAATTATATTTTAGAAATTAAGCTTCATTCCTTCAGCAATGTTATTTACACCTTCGGTTATAATTACATCATTTGCCGCTAAACCGCTTAAAATTTCAGTTACATTGTTAGACGATTTACCCACTTTTACAAGTACTTTTTTTGCAATTCCTGTTTTGCCGTTTACTTGAGTAGCAATATATACAAACTTTTGATGTTCCCCGTCTTCTTGCACTACATTAGTTGGTACCACAATGGCGTTGTTAACAGTGTAATCAATTATTTTTAGCTTAGCAACTTGGTTCGGACGCAATAAATTATCAGGGTTGGGCACACTTACTTCAATTCCGAAACTTCTGTTGTTTGGATTGATAAAGTTAGCCACCTGGCGTACTTTTCCTTTATAGGTTTTTCCTAAAGACGTTAAGAATACTGCTACCTCAGTTCCAGGTTTTAATTTACCAATATAGGTTTCCGGAACGGTTGTAGATACATACATATTGGATAAATTTACAATGCGCATTAATCCTTGTGGATTGGGAGCCACTACTTGTCCGCGTTCAACAAATACGTCATCAATTGTACCCGAGAAAGGAGCGCGAATAAGTGTCTTAGCTACTTGAGCTCTCATTTGAGCTACTGCTTTTTGAGCAGAGATCATTTGAGCTTGCGCTTGTAAAAACTGAATTTCAGAACCAATTTTTTTATCCCAAAGATTTTTTTGACGTTCGAAAGTAGTTTTGGCTAAGGCATATTGGTTTTCTATGCTCGCTAATTGCTGTCCCATTCCGGCGTCATCAATTTTCCCGAGCATTTGCCCTTTGGTAACGCGTTGTCCAGCTTTTACGTATAAGGCCGTTAACGTACCACTAAATTCGGGCTGAACAACGATATTTTCTTTAGTATTTACATTTCCTTGAACTTCTAAATAATGATTGAAAACGGTGTCTTTTAAGGTCGCTGTCGTTACTAAAGCTTCCTCTTTTTTAACATCTAATTTCGCCAAGGCTTCATCAATTTTGGATAAATCGGCTTGAAGGGTCGCTTTTTTTGCTTGTAATTCAGCTACATTTTTGTTCGAAATTAATTGATCAACTGTTGCGTCATCTTCTTTTTTTGAGCACGCTAATACTGCTATGGATAGGGCGGTAATTACAATTATTTTTTTCATGGGTCTATAATTATGTTTGTGAAATAGTGACTTTATTTATGAATTAATTTACTAGTTTTTCCAGGGTCGCTTTTTTATTGATCACGTCAAGCATGGCTTGAAGATAGCTTTGTTGTGCACTGTATAATTGGCGTTGCGCTTCGGTTAAATCAAAACTACTGGCCAATCCCTCTTTGAATTTAATTTGATTTTTAGACTCGATGCGTTCGGCTAAATTTAAATTGCTTTTGGAAGTTGCCAATTGTTCAATGCTAAACTCATAATCGCTTTTCGCTTTTGCAAACTGCAATTTTAATTTTTGTTCGGTTTCGGTTACCGAAGTTTTGGCTTGTTCTAAAGCAATTTTAGCTTGCTGTGTTCGAGAACTTCGTCCCAAACTACTGAAAACAGGAACATTTAATCCAACGCCCACATTCGAAAAGTTATTCCATTTTTGAGTGTTGTTTAAAAAATCAAATTGATTGGCAAATGAATTGTATCCAAAATTCAGCTGAGCGGCCAGTGAAGGTAAGGCTTTACTCTGCTCTAATTTTAGTAGCAATAGTTTACTTTTTTCTATGTTTTTACCGATTTGGTAATCAATCGTATTTTCTGCCTGAAATTCTTTTTTCAACAACGCCAGATCAATATTGTTTTGGGTCAAGGTATTCAACTGGTCCGTTAGCACTAATTCTTCTTCTAAATCGATTCCCAAAAGGAGTTTTAGTAAATCTACTGCCATTCTCTTTTGTCGTTTAACATTTTCCAACGAACTGGTTAAACTGGCTAAAGTAATTTGAAGTTGTTCTACATTTTCTTCTTCAATTAATCCGTTTTTAAAGATTTCTTTAGTATCGGCAACTGTTTTTTCTAGAATTTTTTTATTGTTTTCTAGAATTTTAATGCTTTCATCGGCAAGCAATACATTGCCATACGAATTGATGACCATCTCTCTAATTTCCTGCGCCGTTTTTATTTTGGCGTTTTCAGAAATTTGCAAATAGGTTTTAGCAGATTGCAGTCCTACTAAATAAGAACCGTCAAAAATCAATTGGCTCAAGGTTAAATTTCCTATCGCTACATGTTTGGTTCCAAATGCCAGTAAAATAATGTCGTTTGGATTTGCTGTTGGATTAAATGCATTTGCGGCCGCTCCTTGTTTGGTAAATTCAAACGTGTTTTGATAATTTAGCGATCCATTAATTTGTGGCAACCCCATGGTTGTTGTTTCCCATTTTTTCTTTTTTGCCGCGGCAACATCTCTATTGGCGTTGATCATGGAATAATTGTTTTTCACCCCATGCTCTATGGCTTGTTCTAATGTGAAAGAAAAGGAAATTTTTGCTTCTTGTGCCCACAGTGAGGAGACCATTAGAAGACAGAGTACAGTTAATTTTTGTTTCATATGTTTATAATTCTAATGTAATAATTGTTCTAGTTTTTGAATTCCTTTTTCGGTACAAATGCCTCTTAAATGATATTCTAAATAAGCGATTTGTGTTGTTAGTGACGGAAATTCGTCAGGGGGAAATAGTTCAGTATTTTTTAAACTGGTCATGCCGGCAAAATAAAAGCGTGCAATTAATGAGGTGTTAATTTCATTTCTAAATAACCCTTGAGCAATCCCTTTTTCTAAATTAACCATTACACAATCGCCCATTTTATCAAATTGCCGTATCATTAATGATTTATGTATTTTCGGATAATATTTTTGCAATTGATGAATAGGGGAAGCGCTTTCGTTTTTTAAGTTTTTCATAACAAAATCTTTAATCAAAAACAACTCTTCCACCGGATTGTTCCCCAAAGCACAAATTTGATCAATTCCACACGATATGGTTTCAAACAAATGCATTGTTGAGGCCTCTACCAATTGATCTTTATTGCTATAATGTTGGTAAATGGTTTTTTTTGAAATACCCATTTCTGTCGCAATATCATCCATAGTAACACTTTTGAAACCGAGTGTTAAAAAGAGGTCTGTTGCTTTACGTAAAATTTGGTCTTTCATTACTGTTTTTTAGTCTTGAAGTAAAACTATTTTAGTTTTGTTCGCGGCAAAGATACACCGGAAACTATTAACACAAAAATAGTTTCCATAGTTTTTACGTAAATTTAACAGTTGATTAATTTGTTCCGTTTCAGATTATTGAAGTAAATTAGCCAAAAATTCAGCAGTATGCATTCAGTTTCCTACTATCAAGAAAAAGTGAGCCATCATTTTTCACAAATTGTGGCCCATAAAGAACCCAAAAATTTATACGAGCCCATTCAATATATTTTGTCGTTGGGTGGAAAAAGAATGCGACCGGTTTTGACCTTAATGGCTACTGAAGTATTTAATGTATCTTGTGAAAAGGCTATTCCCGCGGCTACTGCCATTGAAGTATTTCATAACTTTTCATTAATTCACGATGACATTATGGACGATGCTCCGTTGCGCAGAGGGCATCAAACCGTTCATGAAAAATGGGATTTGAATACGGGAATATTGTCGGGTGATGCGATGCTTATACTAGCGTACCAATTCTTTGAAAATTACAAACCCGAAACCTTTCAAAAATTAGCAAAATTATTCAGTAAAACAGCTTTAGAAGTTTGCGAAGGACAGCAATACGATGTCGATTTTGAGCTGCGAAACGATGTCACGATTCCTGAATATCTAAAAATGATCGAATACAAAACGGCCGTATTGGTTGGCGCTGCTATGAAAATGGGAGCAATCGTAGCCGAAACTTCCGATGAAAACGCCAATTTAATCTATGATTTTGGATTGAATTTAGGCCTTGCCTTTCAATTACAAGACGATTATTTAGATGCCTTTGGAAACCCGGAAACCTTTGGCAAACAAGTAGGAGGCGACATTATTGAAAATAAAAAAACCTATTTGTATTTAAAAGCTATGCAATTTGCAGATGGAGAAACCCAGCAGCTTTTGGCGCATTTATTTGCAAGTCAGCCTACAGATAGTCAAGAAAAAATAGCTACAGTTACCGGTATTTTTAATGCGTCGGGTGCTAGTGAGGCCACCCAAAAAGCCATTCAAGAGTACACCTTTAAAGCGTTTGAAACCCTAGAAAAAATGGATATTTCGCCCGAGAAGAAAGTCATTTTGAAAGCTTTTGGCGAGAGTTTAATGGGGAGAAACGTGTAACAATATCCCAATTTATTAATTTGATAATGTGTCAATAATACTGTAAATGAATTTTATAAATCCAATAGATATTGACGCCTTAATTTCGCAAGCCGAAGAAGAAGCCTTGTACTTTAAACTGATTGAGCAGGTCAATAAAGATTTTGCTTTGGCAAACGAACCCCTAGATGTCCCGGCGAGTATTTTTCCGTTTGAGTTTAAAAATTTAGTGCAAGAAAAAATCTACAGACTCATTCAATACAAATTTGCTGAATATTTGAATTTGTTATATATCATTGACGTATCGGAAGAACAGATCAAAAAATTAGACGGTTCTGATTTGGTAGAATTATCGGAACAAGTTGCTTTTTTGGTACTCAAACGAGAGTGGCAAAAGGTGTGGTTTCGGAACAAGTATTAATTAGTCCAATTCACTTTTCAAGATCACTTTATGCCATAATTCTATGCCATCTTTGTTGAATAAGGTTAGTTTAAGTTGTCTTTTCTCCTTTTTTCCAGAAAAAGAAATCATACCAAAGCAGTTTTCGGCAAACAAACTTCCTTCAACCCTATTTGTATTTATGTCGTCTTTATAGGATGTGCCAATCCCAGACGTTAATGGCGAAACGGTCCAATCATAAATCGCGGTAGTTTCAGTAAGAGCAATTTTAGATAATTCTGAAAAATGCCTATCGCCACTTAGAAATACAACGCCTTTTATGTTGTTCGCTTTAATTTGATCTAATAAATATTTTTTTTCTTCATTATAACACGCATAATTTTCAAATCTTGCGGCAGTATTTAACACTTGACCGCCAATTGCAATGATTTTGAAGGATGCCTTAGATGAAGACAGCGCATCGATTAACCACTCAAGTTGTTCCTTTCCTAATATCGTTCTTTCCCCTGTTTTTCTGTCGTTTGGAGATTTAAAAAAACGATTGTCTAAAAGAAAAAAATCGGCATCCGACCAATTAAAAACAGAATGAATACCTTCTTTCTGCAGCGCGTCTAAGCCATAGGATTTATTCGCCCAAAAGTCTTTAAATGCTTGCTGTGTAAGGTGTTTGTTGTAAAAGCTTCTATCGCTATCATTTGACCCAAAATCGTGGTCATCCCAAATGGCAAAATTTTGTGTTTTTGCTAACAAAGGTTGTAGTTCTTTTAGGGAACGCGAATGGGTGTAACGGTGATAAATTCCTGTTTTACTATCCCAATCAGCTTCTCTCAAATAGATGTTGTCTCCCAGCCAAAGCATAATATCTGGGTTTTTATTCGCTATAGATTCAAAAATGGAATAATTGGAACCATAGCCTTTTCCAGGCCGATCTACGGCTTCTTCATTGACGTATGCGCAGCTACCAAGAGCAATTGTAAAATCGGGAGCTTGTTCTCTCCATTGCCATATTTTTTTGGAAGTGAATGACGTTTCATAGGGAACCGTAATTTTCTTTTTATCTACAAAAATGGTGTACAGGTATTTTTTACCAGGGCTCAATTCATTCAATAAAATATGACAGGTAAAAGCATTTTCAGCTCGGGTTGGATACGAGGTACTTTTAAATATTTTTGTAGGATTTTCTTTTTCAAAATATTCAATCTCGACCACAGCGTCACGTGTTGTTTGCAGCCATATCATAGCTTCTTTCATTTCGCAATAGCCAACCATTGGTCCCGATTTTATTTCATTTTGAGCGGAAATTGATGCGGAAGCAATTAGGACGAATAGGCAATAAATAATATGTTTCATGATGTGTGGTGTCAAAAAAGGATTTAAATATTTTAAGGGTACAACGATTTTAATTAAAAATACAACCTTACAAAAGGCATAAACGCTTCGGTATAAACATTTTCTCGGTCTTTATGAAGCACATTGTAACGAAGTCCCATGGTTACATTTTCGTTGCGATAACCCACACCTACAAACAAGGCGGTATTCCAAAAACCGGCACTATTATTTCCTAAGGCACCCGTAAAGGTTCGATTGACACGCAACTGCTCTAACTCGGTTGAAATTTGGAGGTCTTCCATGGGGTTAAACAAGGCAATTAAACTACCGCCATACATATTGGCGCTGTAGAGATTGCGTTGTTTTACATAGTTATATTGCAGTCCTAAACCGGCTGATACAAACGCGTTAAAATTATAAATCGCACTAGGAGCAACCATGATATCAGCATATCCATTTCCGGCACTTAGACCCAATCCGCCTCCAAATTGTACACGGGTAAAAAAATCACTTTTTGTCTTAAGAACTGGAATTTCTTGTGCATAAATTTCACGTTTCAAACCAAATAAAAACACAATAGTTAATAAAACTGTTAAATTTATTGCAGAATTCTTTTTCATAATTCGGTTTTCGAAAAATTATTGGCATAAAAGTATAAAAATCCTTGAAAGATTATCATAAAATGTTTTACTTTTGCGTAAAATTTTTAATTAAAAGGTCTTTCAGACAACACGATATGGATAGGTTTTCCTTTTTAAACGCTGCACACACGGCTTTTTTTGCCGATTTATATGAACAATATCTACAAAATCCAGATAGCGTAGAGCCCAGCTGGAGAAGTTTTTTTCAAGGTTTTGATTTTGCGCAAGCCCATTATGGATCGGAAGAAGTAGCACAACAAGTAGCCTTTGCCGCTTCGGGTGATTCGGGAGAAATTTCTGAAAAAATGCAAAAAGAGTTCAATGTCCTCAAATTAATTGAAGGCTATAGAACGCGAGGCCATTTATTTACCAAAACAAATCCTGTAAGAGACCGAAGAGTTCACGGACCATCATTAGCTTTAGAAAATTTCGGATTATCACAAGCCGATTTACCTACTGTTTTTGATGCTGCAAAAATGGTCAATATGAAGCCGGCTTCTTTGTCGGATATCATCAAGCATTTAGAAAATGTATATTGTCAGTCGATAGGGGTTGAGTACATGTACATTCGTGAGCCGCACAAATTGGAATGGATCAAAAATCGCTTAGACATTAATGATAATTTACCCAATTTTTCAGCTGACAAGAAAAAGCACATACTAAAAAAATTAAACGAAGCGGTTTCATTTGAAAACTTCTTACATACCAAATATGTGGGTCAAAAACGTTTTTCGTTAGAAGGTTGTGAAGCTGTAATCCCTGCATTAGATGCTTTAGTAGAAGCCGCAGCGGATAAAGGTGTAGAGCAATTTGTAATGGGAATGGCACACAGAGGTCGTTTGAATGTATTGGCCAATATTTTTGGAAAGAACACCCAAAACATTTTCTCTGAGTTTGATGGAAAAGACTATGACGAAGACGCAAACTTTGATGGGGATGTAAAATACCACTTAGGTTTAACCTCAGATCGTGTGACCGATTCGGGTAAAAAGATCAATTTAAATTTAGCGCCAAATCCTTCGCACTTAGAAACGGTAGGTGCCGTTATTGAAGGAATTACAAGAGCCAAACAAGATAGAAATTATCCCAATGATTTTTCAAAAGTATTGCCAATTGCCGTTCACGGGGATGCCGCAGTTGCCGGTCAAGGTATCGTATATGAGATCATTCAAATGGCCAAATTAGACGGATACAAAACCGGAGGAACCATACATTTGGTGATCAACAACCAAGTTGGGTTTACTACGAATTATTTAGATGCGCGTTCGTCTACTTATTGTACCGATGTGGCAAAAGTAACCTTGTCTCCTGTGTTGCATGTCAATGCAGATGATGCAGAAGCCGTTGTTCACGCAATGTTATTTGCGTTAGATTACCGCATGGAGTTTGGAACAGATGTATTTATCGATTTGTTAGGGTACAGAAAATATGGACACAATGAAGGTGATGAACCTCGATTTACGCAGCCAATTTTATACAAAGCCATAGCAAAACATAAAAACCCGAGAGACATTTATGCCGAGAAATTAACACAAGAAAATGTAATTTCTACGAGCTATGTTAAAGAATTGGAAGAGGCCTATAAAGCCAAACTAGACGAAAATTTAGAAGCGTCTCGTAAGAAAGACTTGACCGTAATTACGCCTTTCATGGAAAATGAATGGGAAGGTTACAAGCAAGTTTCAGATGATGTAATGCTTCAAAAATTTGATACTTCGTTTGACGAAAAACAATTGACCGAAATTGCTAAAACCATCACCGAACTTCCAAGTGATAAAAAATTCATTAATAAGATTACCAAGTTAATTGGCGATCGAAAAAATATGGTGGAAACCAATACACTTGATTGGGCCATGGGCGAATTACTAGCCTACGGATCCTTATTAAAAGAAGGTTTTGATGTGCGTATTTCTGGACAAGATGTGGAACGCGGAACTTTTTCACACCGTCATGCGGTAGTAAAAGTTGAAGATTCGGAAGAAGAAGTCATCTTATTAGATCAAATTAAAGACAAAAAAGGAAACTTTTATATCTACAACTCGCACCTTTCAGAATATGGGGTATTAGGATTTGAATATGGTTATGCATTGGCCTCACCAAAAACCTTGGTGATTTGGGAAGCCCAATTTGGTGATTTCTCTAACGGGGCCCAAATTATGATTGACCAATATATCTCAGCAGGTGAAGACAAGTGGAACAACCAAAACGGTTTGGTGATGTTATTGCCTCATGGCTATGAAAACCAAGGAGCAGAGCATTCATCCGCTCGTATGGAGCGTTATTTACAATTGTGTGCGAAACATAATATGTATATCGCCGATGTTACTACGCCTGCCAACTTTTTCCACTTGATGAGAAGACAGTTGAAAACAGAATTCCGTAAGCCTTTGGTTGTATTTTCTCCAAAAAGTTTATTACGTCATCCCGATGTAGTATCTTCGGTGGACGATTTAGCTAACGGACATTTCCAAGAAGTGATAGATGATCCAAAAGTTGCCGATAAAAAAGCGATTAAAACATTAGTATTCTGTACAGGAAAAGTCTACTATGACATTATAGCTCAAAGAGAAGAATTAGCCAGAAAAGATGTGGCGGTAGTTCGTTTGGAGCAATTATTTCCATTAGCAGTGGATCAAATTAAAGCTATTATTGCTAGTTATCCTAATGTTGATGATTATGTATGGGCACAAGAAGAGCCTAAAAACATGGGAGCTTACAGCCACATGTTACTAAATTTTGATCTTGTAAAATTAAGATTGGCTTCGCCAAAAGCATACAGTGCACCGGCAGCAGGAAGTTATGAACGTTCTAAAAAACGTCAAAAGAACGCCATTGCAATGGTATTTGATAAAACATTATTTCAATAACAACAACTCAATTAGCCCCCTTGTTCAAATTATCGAACGATCAAAGGGTAAACTTTTTAAAATAAAAAGAATATGATTTTAGAAATGAAAGTCCCATCTCCAGGGGAATCAATTAAAGAAGTAGAAATTGCTACATGGTTAGTAAAAGACGGAGATTATGTTGAAAAAGACCAAGCAATTGCTGAGGTTGACTCCGATAAAGCAACTCTAGAATTGCCTGCTGAAGCCAGCGGAATCATTACGTTAAAAGCGGAAGAAGGTGATGCTGTAGCAGTAGGGGCTGTAGTTTGTTTAATTGATACGGCTGCAGCTAAACCAGACGGTGGAGCTCCAGCAAAAGAAGAAGCAAAAGTGGTTGAAGCTCCAAAAGCAACAGCTCCAGCAGCGACTCCAGCTCCAGCAACAACATATGCAACGCAAGCACCTTCGCCTGCAGCAAAAAAAATATTAGAAGAAAAAAACATCCAACCTTCAGAAATAGTTGGTACAGGTAAAGGCGGTAGAATCACTAAAGATGATGCTGTAAACGCAGTACCATCTATGGGAACACCAACAGGTGGTAACCGTGGTTCAGAGCGTACAAAACTTTCTATGTTGCGTAGAAAAGTGGCAGAACGTTTGGTGGCGGCTAAAAATGAAACAGCGATGTTAACTACTTTCAATGAAGTAGATATGACAGCTATTTACGCTTTGCGTGATCAATACAAAGAAGAATTTAAAGCAAAACACGGATTGGGATTGGGCTTTATGTCGTTCTTCACAAAAGCCGTTACACGTGCGTTACAATTGTATCCCGATGTGAATTCAATGATCGATGGTCAAGAAAAAATTTCATTTGATTTTTGTGATATTTCGGTTGCCGTTTCAGGTCCAAAAGGATTGATGGTTCCTGTAATGAGAAATGCTGAAACTTTATCGTTCAGAGGAGTGGAAGCAGAAATCAAACGCTTAGCAATCAGAGCGCGTGACGGACAAATCACAGTAGATGAAATGACGGGTGGAACATTCACCATTTCAAATGGGGGTGTTTTTGGAAGTATGTTATCTACACCTATCATCAATCCGCCTCAATCGGGTATTTTAGGTATGCACAATGTAGTAGAACGTGCGATCGTTAAAAACGGTCAAATTGTGATTGCTCCTGTAATGTATGTTGCCTTATCCTATGACCACAGAATTATCGATGGTCGTGAGTCTGTAGGGTTCTTAGTTGCCGTTAAAGAAGCATTAGAAAACCCAGCAGAAATTTTAATGGGTGGTAATGTGAAAAAAGCGTTAGAATTATAATACATTAACGATCCTACAAGGTTTCCAAAATCTGTAGGTTTGTTTGAATATAAAATCCCAAATTCCAAATGAGTTTGGGATTTTTCCTTTCTTTGTACTTCAATTAGCAGTCATGAAAAAATCAAAAAAACAAGCAGCGGTAGGTTTTATCTTTATTACAGTACTTTTAGATGTCATTGGATGGGGGATAATTATTCCGGTGGTTCCAAATTTGATTAAAGAACTCATCAATGGGGATATTAGTGAAGCGGCAAAATATGGTGGGTGGTTAACATTTTCGTATGCCATTACGCAATTTATTTTTGCGCCTGTTGTAGGTAATTTAAGCGACAAATTCGGTAGAAGACCCGTTTTGCTTATTTCTTTATTTGGTTTTTCATTGGATTTTTTATTGTTGGCCTATGCACCCACTATCGTTTGGTTGTTCATCGGAAGAATCCTTTCCGGTATAACCGGTGCAAGTTTTACTACAGCTTCTGCCTATATAGCCGATGTGAGTACCCATGAAAATCGTGCTAAAAATTTTGGATTAATGGGAGCGGCATTCGGACTCGGATTTATAATCGGACCCGTTGTAGGAGGATTGCTAGGGCAATTTGGAACTAGAATTCCATTTATAGCGGCAGCAATTTTATGCATGCTCAACTTTTTGTACGGCTATTTTATACTGCCAGAATCGTTAGATAAAGAGAAAAGAAGACCCTTTGAATTGAAACGAGCGAATCCAATTGGCGCCTTTCTGCATTTAAAAAAATATCCCAACTTGATCGGATTAATTGTGGCTATTTTTATTCTCTACGTGGGATCACATGCGGTGCAAAGCAATTGGAATTATTTTACCATGTACCAATTCAATTGGGATGAAAAAATGGTTGGAATTTCATTAGGGATAATTGGATTGTTAGTAGGAATCGTTCAAGGTGGACTGATACGATGGATAAATCCAAAAATCGGAAATGTAAAAAGTATTTATTTTGGATTGGGGTTATATACTATTGGCATGTTTTTATTTGCTTTTGCAACCGAAAGTTGGATGATGTTTGTTTTCTTAATTCCGTATTGTTTAGGAGGAATTGCGGGCCCCGCTTTACAAGCTGTTGTTTCAGAGCAAGTTGATCCATCAGAACAAGGGGAGATCCAAGGGACATTGACCAGTTTAATGAGTGCTTCCGCGATTGTGGGACCTCCTATGATGGCCTCTGTTTTTTACTTTTTCACACATAATGAAGCACCATTTATTTTCCCAGGTGCCCCGTTTGTATTGGGAGGGATTCTCATGTTACTGAGTACAATTCTTGCCTTCAGAACATTAAAGAAAAATCATAAAAATTGATTTATTGTAGGTATAAATAGTGATTGCAATAATCGATAATCGCTTTCCCTTTGAGCAATACATCGGCACCAATAATTCCATCTACTGCTTTCGTTTTGTATTGGATTAAGGCTTCATTTACATGACTCATATCGAAAACAATGAGGTGAAATTTATTTTTCCACCGGCCCAATTGAACATCGTTATTTTTGGCCAATTGTGTTTCCATCCCCACTGCACCAGCACCTGCGGCTTTGGTTTCCGAAAATTGTGCGTTTAACAAGAAGCGCGCAACACTTTCAAAACCTACACAACTGTTGCTGGCTCCAGTATCTAGAATAAAGTTCCCTTTTACGCCATTTATTTTACCTTGTACGAGTAAATGTTGCGTTTTTAAAACCGTAAACTTTATTTTTTTATAGTGTTTTTCCTTTAAAAAATCTTGCAAATCTTCCATAGGTCAAAAATATAAAATTGCTTCAATACTTATTCGGTAAATCATTTATTTGTTTCAGGTTTCGTCGGAATATTCTAATATCAATTCTTACTACTTCAATCATAATACTTTTATTAACTTTGCACAACAAACAACAAACAACAAACAACAAACAACAAACTTGAAACCTGAAACCTTGAACTTAACCGATACCCACACCCATTTGTATTCAGAAGAGTTTGATGAGGATCGAGATGAAATGGTGCAGCGCGCCATACAAGCTGGAGTTTATAGAATGTTTGTGCCCTCAATCGATTCTACGTATACCCAAAAAATGTATGCATTAGAAAAACAATATCCCGAAAATGTTTTTCTCATGATGGGGTTACATCCTACGTATGTAAAGGAGAATTATTTGGAAGAGCTAGCCCATGTGGAACGCCAGCTAGCCTCAAATAAATTTTATGCTGTTGGCGAAATTGGGATGGATTTATTTTGGGACAAAACTTTCTTAAAAGAGCAGCAACATGCTTTTCAATATCAAATTCAATTAGCAAAAAAGCACAAATTAGGAATCAACATTCATTGCCGCGATGCTTTTGACGAAGTTTTTGAAGTGTTAGAATGGGAGAAAGCCACGGATTTATTTGGTATTTTCCATTGCTTTACGGGCGATTTAGATCAAGCCCAAAAAGCGATTTCATTGGGAATGAAATTAGGAATTGGAGGAGTGGCTACTTTTAAAAATGGCAAAATTGATCAGTTTTTGCATGAAATCGATTTGAAAAATATTGTTCTTGAAACCGATTCGCCCTATTTGGCTCCAGTACCACATAGGGGAAAACGAAATGAAAGCAGCTATACCCTTTTAGTGGCTCAAAAATTGGCCGAAATTTATGGTCTTTCTGTTGCAGAAATTGCAGCAATAACCACTGAAAATTCGAAACAAATTTTCGGAATTTAATTCAAAATTAAAGGACAAGTCATAAAATTTTTGTTCGTTTGTGAATTGTTTCCAAAATTAGCATGACAAAATTCGATTCGATACGTCCGTTTTACGATTCCGAAGTTAATGAAGCTTTAAAATCGCTCTTGCACCATCCAATGATGAAGGCGATGATGGATTTTACATTTCCAGAAATTGACGAATCGACTTGGAAGGAACAACTAAGCAGAACCCATTCGATTCGGGATTTTCAAATTAATTTTGTGTACCAATCCATACAACGCGTTTTAGAACGAAGCTCGGAAGGCTTAACGACTTCTGGATTTGAAAAATTAGAGCCCAACACTCCTTATTTGTTCATTTCAAACCACCGCGATATCATCTTAGATACTTCCTTGTTAAATGTTTCGTTGTTTGATCACGGACTTGTCATGACGGCTTCAGCTATTGGCGATAATTTGGTGCAAAAAGAGTTCTTGTTGAAATTATCGAAACTCAATCGTAATTTTTTGGTTAAGCGAAGCGTATCGCCCCGCGAACTGTTGTTAAGTTCAAAGCTAATGGCCGAATTCATGTACCAATTGTTGTCTAAGGAAAACCGTTCGGTGTGGATAGCACAACGGGAAGGACGAACCAAAGACGGTAACGATGCCACCCATCAAGGGGTGTTAAAAATGATTGCCATGGCTTCTGATGAGGAAAATTGCATGGATTTTTTCAAGAAATTAAAAATTGTTCCGGTTTCTATTTCATACGAATATGATCCAACCGATGCTTTAAAAATGCCACAACTTTTAGCGCTTTCAAAAGACGAAGTTTATATTAAAGAGAAAAATGAAGATTTTATCACGTTATTGAGCGGTATTATCGGACAAAAAAAGCGCATTCACATCCATGTAGGTGATATACTAGAAAACGAATACGATAAAATTAAAGCCGAAAACGACAACAACAACAAGCAAATACAAGCTTTGGCTCAAGTGATTGATGATTCTATATTGCAATCCTATAAATTATGGCCTACCAATTTCATTGCTTACGATATTTTGAACAACACGACAACCTTTGCGCATTTGTATGATGATAAAGAACGACAGTTGTTTGAACGCCGTTTAGAAATGCGAATTGATGCTGAAAATGAAACCATGAAGGCAGGATTTTTAGCCATGTATGCTAATCCTGTGGTAAACAAACTGAAATACACGCATGACATCGCTTAAAGCAAGAATACTGCTCATTTATACCGGTGGAACTATCGGAATGGTCAAGGATTTTACGTCAGGTGCCTTGATTGCATTTGATTTTAATGAATTGTTGAGCCGTATCCCTGAAGTACAACTTTTAGATTGCGATATTGAAACCATTTCCTTTGAAACACCCATAGATTCCTCCAATATGAAGCTATCGGGTTGGTTGAAAATAGCCACTATTATTCAAGAAAATTATTCAAAATTTGATGGTTTTGTGGTGTTGCATGGTTCGGATACTATGTCATATAGTGCGTCGGCCTTGAGTTTTATGTTGGAAAATCTTGCAAAACCGGTAATTTTTACGGGTTCGCAATTGCCCATAGGGGATTTGCGCACCGATGCCAAAGAAAATTTAATTACGGCCATTCAAGTAGCTGCTCTTCAAGAAAATAACCAACCGGTTATTCAAGAAGTATGTTTGTATTTTGAGTATAAATTGTACCGAGGAAACAGAACGACTAAAATTAGCGCCGAACATTTTAATGCGTTTACATCGCCCAATTTTCCTGAACTTGCCGAGTCGGGGGTGCATTTACGGATTAATAGCGAAGCATTAAAAACAACTCCAACAGAGCAAGCGTTTTCCGTTAATACGAATTTTGATGACAATGTGGCGATTTTAAAATTGTTTCCGGGCATCAATGAAAAAGTATTGACCTCTTTCTTTGCGATTCCAAATCTAAAAGGCATTGTATTGGAAACCTATGGCTCAGGAAATGCACCCACTGAAAAATGGTTTGTTGATGCTTTACACCAAGCTATACAGCAAGGCATTCACATCGTAAATGTTACCCAATGCAGCGGCGGTAGTGTCGCCATGGGCAATTATGAAACGAGTACGCAATTAAAAAATATTGGTGTCATTTCGGGAAAAGATATTACTACTGAAGCGGCCATTACTAAATTAATGTATCTGCTTGGGCAAAATGGTCCTCATAATAGTTTTAAATCCCAGTTTGAAACAGCTATTCGAGGCGAAATGCTGTAATAATTGCTTTAAAATTTTCACAGCCGTTTTTTTTTTACTTATTTTACATAGAATTTAGAGAGGTGTCCGAGTGGTTGAAGGAGCAAGCCTGGAAAGTTTGTATATGGGTAACTGTATCGAGGGTTCGAATCCCTTCCTCTCTGCTGATTTTCAATGCATAGC
>JACCDI011514737.1_pt1 | contig 22544 bp, 26 predicted proteins | sample 7442791 | NCBI WGS metagenome assembly JACCDI01 (sample SAMN15323434, study PRJNA562643) | freshwater metagenome | isolation source: river surface water | place: USA:Blue River Watershed | collected 2017-08-15
AACCAATATATCAGGCAATGTATATTCGAATTTTGGTATATCACGGCTTTCTGATGCATCTTTATAATTATAATCTACGTAAAATGTATTGCTCTCAATATCATGCATATAAATTTTACCATCGTGGTAAAATTTATGCACAGTACTTCTATTATTTTTTCCTATATGCGTGAAAATATAAATCATTTTATAAAATTTTAAATATTACTTTTAATATATAATATTCTGTTGTTTCAATATATGTTGCTCTTCTTGTGTTGTCTTTATAATCTTCATCAACAAAAAACACATTATCTTTACAACTATGCATATAAATCTTACCATCCTGGTAGAATTTATGAATATTACCGAATGTAAATAGATATATCATATTTCACCGAAAATAATTTCATCAATAAATATACTTGTATATTTCATATAAATATCGTTTGGTATTGATAATGAATCTGTATCACAGAATGTGATTATTTTTGGAATGTTAGGTAAGGTATATTCAAAAGAATTAATATTAGTGAATGTATTATATTCATCTTTATAATTATCATCAAGCACATATCTATCTCTGCTCCTAGATATATGCGAAACAATATGTAAATATACGACATCATCTTTATAAAAAAGATGGATTTCTTTATTATTCCAAGTATTGATTGCAGTATATAGATATATCATCATTATTAAAAACTTTTTATCACATATTCAAATAATATATCATCAAGAATTTCTTTTCTTTCAAGAGATGATTTGAAATAACGATTTATATTATTCAATATTTCTGGTAAAACAAAATCTTTTGATGTGTATTCGACAGTGATAGATAATTCGTGATTTATCAATTCTGCACACTCATGGAAAGTTTCATCGTACATTACACGTTTACCATGTATAGTATCATAAAAGTAATGACAATGGTTTTTTGCAGATATTAGATATATCATCATATATTATTGAAAATTATTTCATCCATAATATCACCAATCTTTTTACCATTTGCTATATTTAATTTTTTTGGTGAAACATAGTCGAATTTTTGACAATATACCCATGCTCTAAAAGATGGATTTTTGTGGTTATATGGTAATGAATAATATTTATTGTTATTAATTCTATGTAGATATAAAATATTATCGTAGTAGAATACATGATAATCTATTTCATTATCATTGTCATTATTTGTTGTAGAGAATACATAAATCATAATACATCAAATATAGATATAATATTGCATTTATCAAAATAAATATATACATAAAAGAGTTTTTATTTATGCAACATGTTAGGTCAAGTATCAAAGGTGTATTTATATTACAACATGAGGGTGTGCCTACTTCTACTACAACAGATTTTGATGAAACTATAATTGAGGGTTCTTTGTGTGTTGATAATTTGAATGGTAATTTATATATTTTAAAAAATAGTATTTGGATTAAAGTTGGTAGTGATATTGCTGTTGTTAGTGATTATGTGAGAACACAGCCAACAAAAACGAGTGTTGGTGGATTAATAGCTGGTACAACACCAAATTTTTCTAGTATTCAAGCTGTGTTTGATGCTATGTTATATCCATTTACACCACCAACTATTTCATTATCTAGTTCTAGTTTACATGAAAAAGGATTAGATATAACCAAAACAATGAACTATAATATAAATGTTAATGATGCAATTGTTGATACAAAAACAATTAAGTTGAATAATGTTTTAGAAGCAACATTAACTAATAATTCTGGTAGTTATACTGGTCAAACAGTATTATCATTTAGTAATGCACCTGTTAGTATGTATTATACACAAACATACACATTTACTGTTACATACACTAATTATACACAACAAACAAGCAATATATCGGTATCTTTTGTTGCACCATCATATTATGGTGTTTTAGCATCTGGTAATATAAATGAAACAGGCATTAAAACATTAACGAAAACTATTAATACTAAACAAAATTTATCTGCTAGTTTTTCACCAAATAACCAAAGATATATCTACGCATATCCTACAATTTTCGGTGATATAACACAAATATTAGACCAAAACAATTTCAATATTACTGCTGGGTTCTCTAAAACAGTGATGAATTTTGTTCTTATAGATGGTATAACAACTGAAAGTTATAATGTGTATTCAAGTAATGTTGATACTACACAAACTGGATTTGGATTAACATTCAAATTCTAAAAATTATTTAATAATATTATGGGTTATCCAACCGGCGATATAAAATTATCAAACAACTTTGAATTGAATGCATCTGTACCTATTGATGCTAGGTTGAAAGTTGATAATTATTCAGATTTAGCAAATATCACATTCAAATATGCTGGTATGGTATCATATGTAGTTAATGATGATAAGCATTATAAATTATCAACTGATTTAACTACATGGTCCGAATTTGGTACATACACACCAATTGATATATCGGGTAAAGCTGATATAAATTCACCTACATTCACAGGTGTTCCATTAGTACCCACACCATCTGTTGGTAATAACACTACGCAAATAGCATCAACAGAATTTGTTAATATAGCAATTAGTAATAGCATCAATATTAAAAAAGTGATATATGTTGATGGTATAAATGGGAATGACACAACAGCTGTTAAATATGATTCTACTAAACCATACAAAACAATTAAAGCTGCTGTTTTAGTATCTATATACGGTGATACTGTTTGGGTTAAAGGTAGAACAGATGGTACATTTTTTGACGGTTCGTATAATCCAGTGAATGAATTAATTTATACTGATTCGAATATGCCTATTATAGATGGTACAACTATTTATATGGAAGATGGTGTGAAAGTATTAGCACCTGATGCACCGTTTACTAGATTATCTATTACTATAACTGTCCCGAATAATACTGCTATATTCAGTGAAGCTGCTGCTGGTACAACATTCTCGAAAGCAAAGACGTGGAGATTATTGGGTAAAGGTACACTTATAGCAAATGGTAACACATCACAAGATACATGTGCAATAGTATTCCAAAATAGTTCTGAGAGCAATCAAGCATCTTTTCATATAGAAGCAAAAGAAATAACATCATGGGAAATATGGAGAAGTGGTAGAAACACACAAATAGTGTTTAACGGTGTTCGTTTTAAAAATGGTATGTGTGCACCATACGGTTCACATGGTACTGTCAGATATTACAATTGTATATTTGAAAACACAAAAATTGGTGCTCGTGAAAGTGGTGGTAATACTTTTGCTAGAAACACGGAGGAATTTATAAATTGTCAATTTATCAGAACGATATATCCATTCCCTATTGAAACAATATATACAGATACTATAACAGGCACATATTTATGGACTAGTGTAGCATGGGGATATGATATAAATATTTTCCCTCGTGATATTTTTGGTGGTGTTAATTATGAAGGTTTTGGTGATTCGAAAATAACTTTCCAAAACTGTTCATTCTACAATGCTATTAATGGTAATGGTATTGGGATTTTCACAGTAAATGCATATGACCCATCTGGTAATACAACTTTGCCTAGTACTATGTATGTTTACAATTGTTCTTTTTATCAAAATGATATATCAAAATCAGCTATTGTATATTCCGGCACAAATTATGGTAGTGGTGGTACACCAGTTACTAGTACAGCAAATGCTTATCGTTTATATATTGCTGATTGTAAATCAAATACTATGGGTGTTACAGCAATTGGTGGTGCTACATATACTAATATGCTTGGTGGTGGTACAGGATTTAGTATCATATATGATTCTACATATATAAATAATGCTAATTATGGATTACCAGGTGAAATATTTATTTCTGGTATATCTGGTGTTAATGATATATCAAGATTTAATTTTGATGCTAGTACATTACCATTAACTAACAAAAATTTCCCGTTACAAACTTTTGCTTTTGTTAAAAGTTCTATTAATACATATAATGATATATCCGGTAATATGACATTGAATTGTATTATGATGGATAGTTTCAGTAATATTGTTTTAGATGATATCCCGTCATTATTTGATTATGTGAGAAATGTGAATTTGATTATAGAAGAAAACGATACGAATATATCTAATATTAGTATTAATTCTACACAAACGAATTATAACATTACTTCTAAAACAATATCAAAACGTATAATTAATTTAGAGGTTATTAATAATACTACGAATATATCAAATTTACATAATATACAGTCGTGTATTATAAATAATGGCACAGTGTTATTTGAAAATTGTAAATTCACATCCACTAATAGTAATATTGAAATAAATGGTGGTAATGTTATTTTCCGAAACTGTGAGTTTAATGATATAAATAACAATTATCAGTTAGTGTCAAGTAACACAAACATTATCACAAAAATAAAATTTGAAAACTGTAAATTTAATATTACTGGTATATTTGATTCGGCATTAGATAACACTAAATATGCTGGTAGTGCTTTTGCTTTTGTTGCTACAAATGATGTGAATATTGATATTATGTTTAATAATAATATATTCGTTAATACATCATCAAATACACCAACGATATATCTTGGGATATATCGTGGTACAGTACATTTCTACAATAATAAATTTTATAATACTAATCCAAATAATATCATAGAACATTATTTAGTAAATGGTGGTCTTACTAGTTATTGGTATTTAGATGGTAATATTAGTAACGAATCAACAGATAGTAATATTACTAATAAACTACCATCAAGTGGTGTGTTCGTTGATACTGATTTCAAAATATTTTAAATTGTGTGAAACGAATGAATATAAATCTTCATTCGTTTCACTTCTTATACTTTTAATAAATTCGCCTTTTTCGTGATATCCATAATGTGCGTATTGATACGAGTATTTTAAGGTTGATATATCCAATCTATATTTTTTATCATTACATGGTATCAATTCATAATAAATATTATTTATATCATCCATGGCATAAAATTTTTTATTGAATTGATTAGAGAAACCTAATTTTTTCAATATTTCTATTTCATCAATATGATATAAATCTAAATATAAATCAAGATTATATTGATGTTTAGTAGTATTATAGCATATTTGTAAATAATTTATAACACTCTTTACTTTTTCTACATCTTGTTGTGTTTTCAAACACAAAAAACACACAATACTTACTCTTGATTGACCCATTGATGCTGAAATTTTATGTTCAATCTTGAATTTCTTTAAAATATTAAAGAATGTTTTATCATTATAGAAATATGATATATCAACGCGATAATCATATTCCGACATTTCTGCTTTACTTGATTCTAATTCTTTTTGAATAAGATTCGATAAAGTAGTATTTCTGGTTGTGAAAAAACCTCGTATTTTATCAATGAATTTTAACATAATAGGTTATTATAGATTAGAGATGTTAATTTGTTTTTAGTTAAATTCCATAGAACAGAAGTATCTGTTAAATCACCATCATCTGTTAATAAAATATCTTTTTCTTTTACAAAATTTTCTAAAATATTTATAACAATATTTTTAGGAAAATTGTTATCTTCATAGTAATATTCTTCGTGACCGACATTTTCTATATTTGATATATCGTATTCGTGGATAAAAAATGAAGCTTTATTACGAATATCTAAGAAACCATCTGTTTTTTTCAAATATGATATTACTTCACCTAAACTATGGTAATATTCAGTTATACTAAAAATAGAAACATCAAATGATGTTTGTAAATCACTGCTATACACACTGATATAATATGTATGAGTTTTATCATCATTATCAGTATATTTGGAACATGCAAGTAAAGTATTCATGCTCCAAATATACGAATATTTTTTAATTAATAAAATTATTACTCAATAAAGAATATATTTTTTTCACATTATATGTAGCACCATATCCATTATCCGATTCAGTTTCTATCATGATATATGGGTCAGTGTTGATATCACATGTTATATTTATTGACGAATTATCTGTTTTATAATAAGAGAAATTCTGTACATAACGATATTGTGAATTAACATCTTTGAATGTTTTAATTTTTATTGAGAAGTATTCTGATACATCATTTAAGAAATCTATATGAATACTATATGTTTTTGAGTTATTTTTCAATGGTTGTAATATAGCAACAACATTGAAATCCATAGGTGTTAATGAATCAGAAATATTGTATTTATATGCTGCTTTATTACTTGCACATAATTGGTTTGAGAAACTAGTAGTAGATACACCGGTGATATCTTTAATTCTCATACCTAATGGCATAACATTATTTTGTAACCATTTTTTCAAACCGAGTAATTTTGTTATAACTTCATCTAAGCTATATGCTAATACATAATTACCATCCATATCTGTTATATCATATGTTAGATTAAACAGATTTGTTTTTTTATACTTATCATTTGGTAATAACTGTTTTACATAATCAGTTGATGTGTATTGAGTAGATTTATCAAATATTTTTGGAATCTCCAATTTTTTATAAGTGTTATCATTACGATTATAATAATATTCATAAAGAGATATATCGTTATATCCGAAATAGTTAACACTATTTACTAGTGCTTTATAAGAACCAATATAGTTGTATATATCATTTCTATTTAAAAGCATTTCTTTGCGTTTACTATTCATGAATGTCCAATCTATACCTTGTTCCAAAATATCATATTCTTTGAAAATGTATATATCTTCTCTATTTATATCACAACCCATATTACCTGTGTGTACACGGTATCTTTCGTCCTCAGTTACTGTTTCACCAAGCAATGATATTTCAGCAATTACTTGTGGTAAAATTTCTATTTTTATTTTAGCAGTATCTAAATTTTCATATTTCATTTCTTTGTTTATAACTGATATAACAATTGTATTGATATATAAATCAATTATTTTACCTTGTAAACCAGCATTTTCTATATATCCATCAAGATTAGTTATTTCAATAATATCATTGATTTCGTAACCAGCTTCTATGAAATTGAAATTTTTAATAGTAATCATATTAGATTCAAATAATACACTAGACGATACAGTATTTGAAATATGTTTATTTCTCGTAATAGATAGCACACTATTAGATACTGTATCATACATACCTTTGAAACCTGTAAATATTTGTAATGGTGAAGGCATCAATGATAATGATGATATATCATCAAGATATGGTATCACATATTCTGTTTCATATAACATATCTAACACTTCATTTTCTGGATTATATAAGAATATATCAATATTATTATTACTAACAGAAACTTTAAATGTGATATTATTATAATCATCATCGCTATATCTTTCTCTTGGATACCTAATAAAATCTCTTGTAGTTAATGCTATTTTTAGAGATTGTGGGACAAAATTAGAATAGTTTTGTAATTGTGTAACAGATGGTGCTTCTTCAATAATATGAATTTTATCAATACTTGTTGCCACAACAGCTTTATCGGTATAACCTAAATATACTGTGTATTCAGTGTTATTTATACTATCATAGTTAATATTTGTGATAGTGTATTTATCAGCTGTTAAATCGATATATCCTAAATTACTATTAACATTATTGTGTAAAAATATTTTATCAGTGAAATACACAGCAATAATATTTGTTACATTAATAGTGTCTATACTATCGATAATAGTATTTGTGTAAGTATCAATAACATGAATTTTATTAATATTAGTTAAAACAAACATTTTATCATTTATCATTGCAACAGATAATGGTGATGAATCTAAATTAATAGTATATGCTAATTTGTTATTGATATATGTAATAGTATTGTCGTTTTTATTGGCTGTGTATATATCCAGATTCGAATTGATTTTCATATCAATAGGATTCAAACCTGTGTTATAACTACCAGATAACATATACTTTTCCATATCAATAGTATAAATCATATTATCATCTGGTGATAAAACATATAATGTTCTATTCGTTTCATCAATAAGCATTTTTGATGGTGTTGCATTAGGTGAAAGATATATCACGTTTTGGTTGTTATAATCGTACATATCTATCATTAAAATAGAATTATCTAAGAATAATGAAACATAAATTTTATTGCCAGTGTAATCAAATATTACTCTATTTGCTTGGTATCCGATAAGAATTTCATCATTTAAAATGCCATTTTTTATGATAGATATTTTAACAGAATTTTTATTTACAACAAATACTGATTGTAATTCCGAATTATATAAACCATATACTGGTTCAGAACCTAAATCAACTGAACCAAAAATGGTGTTAGTGTTTAAATCAACAATACTTGCTTTATCTTGTGGTAAACCATTATTATGTAATACTATTAATTTGTTTGTTGATGGGTCAAAAACAGTATATGATGGATTGATGTAATTATCAGATATTGTAGTAATATTATCATTAGTGAATATACCAGTTAATACATGATTAGTATTATTAGTGTTTAGTAAATTAGAGAAACTAATCCATTCAAAATTCTTTCTTGAATAGATATATCCTAATTTATCATCACCTCTCCAAAAAGCACCTTGGTAACTCAATACTAATGATTCGTTATCTACATATAAAATATTATATTCTTGGTTATTATTATAGAACATAGAATTTTCTATATTCACAATCATACCAGTAGAGAATTTGTATGCTTCTAAGTCATCGGTTAAATTTCTCACTTCATTTGATGCTATAACACACCCCATATTATGTTGTCTATAACGTGTAATAAAAAGTGTATTAATCTCATTTGTACCTGGATATATCGTATAATTAATAGCTACATCTTTATTAGTATAAAATGATAAAATATTATTATTTGCTTTTAAAACAATATTATTGTTAATTAGTAATGTTGTTTGATATTTAGAAATAAAATCTGATAATGTTTGTTCAATAGACATATTATAATTAACTAGATATATCTTATTAGATATAGTAATAGATAATTTATTAACTATTTTATTGAATACAATATCAGAATCATGGAATAATACTTGTTGGTTAGTATTAACAAATAATTCTTGGTTAGGATATCTAGTTTCTATATTCAATATATTGTAATTATCGGCAGTTTTACTTAACCACGTCAATATCCCTTGTGATTCCAAATTATTGTAATAATATGTTCCATTTTCAATAATATTTTTATCATCTTCGAATACTGTTAATCCCCAATTGATGAGAGAATATTCTAAATTCAAATTCGGTGCAGTACTTTCTATAATGTTTGATTTATAATCAATACCATTTATATTTATCACTAATTCATTACCAGATAAATTATCAAAAACTATTTTTTTAGTATTTAAAACTGATATATCATTATTCGTTTCATCAACAAGAGTTGATTTATCTGTTAATACTATAATATCAACACCGATATTATTCACGGTATAGCTTAATAATGGCTCTATATAATTAACATTAACAGGTGATAATAATTGTTGTTCAAAAACAAGTTTATTGTCAGAATTGATAAAAATAGATAAACCAATAGTAGAAAAAACATTCGTATTCTTGTTGACAAAATTTGAAATAGCAGCATTTTTATCTGAACCGTATGATTCATCAAAAGATATAGTGAAAATATTATCATCTAAAAATCCTGTATATTCTTGTGAACTATAATTTATAATATTTGAACTAGTAGTTAATACAATTTTTTTATCTTTGGGTACAATGGTCCATTCGTTATTTTGTGTATAAATATTATATGATTCATTAATATAATCATAATGCGTATAACCATAATGTTGGCTAGATATATCAACGAAATTATTATTACTATCTAATATTTTATTAGGTCTGTTTGATAAACAACCAGTAATAATATTTGTTTTAATATCAATATTTGTGATAACGATTGTGCTATTTATTGGATACACATAAATGATATTTGATATATCATCATAATACGAAGTTACTTTATCCAAGCTATTAATATAATTAGATACTTGTTTAGCAATTTCTTGTAAAGTAACAGAAGGGAAATTGTTATGATTTATATTGTATGAAGATTTATCAATAGTTAAATCAAATATAAAATCTGTGCTTAATTTTATTTGGTAACCGTCACGATTATTCGTAATAGGTTTCAAAATATTTGATGCTATATCAATTTTATTTACAGTGTAAGTGTCATTGGTTTCATAAAAACCAAAACGGATATTCTTTTTAAGTAAACCTGGTGTATAATCTTTTGATAAAGTTTTATCCCAAATAAATATATTTTGTGTATAATAAAAATTGGCTGGTATAATAGAAGCTAAACCAGTACCTATTTCAATTTTATCATTTAAAATATTAAAAGATATATCACCGAAATCAGGTATTTCATCACATATATATTGTTTAATATATTTGGTGTCCATACTTTTATTGAAATACACTACACGGTTATTTTCGGATTTTTTTGGATTAACAATGCTCAATGGTTTATTTATATACATACCATTGATATATGATGGTTCGTTCCAATCAGTATTGTAATTAGAAGTATTTCTCAATTTAATAGTGTTATTTACTTTTACTACACCTTTTTTAATCGTGATTTGTGTGTTATTAACATCTCTATAAATACCATGTATATATGTTTCGTTAAATACAGCATTATTTGTATTAGAATACACTAAAATATAATCCTTAGTAACATCTAATATAGTACATGTTTGTGTAGAAGTATTTAATTCTGATAAAGTATAACTAGTTAATATACCAGAAACGATAGTACCTGTATAAAGATTTGATATTTCTATTTCGTATCCTTTTTTCAATTTAGATGTATTAAGATATATCTTTTTAGTATTTGATTTTTTATCAACTACTTTATAATCAAGTATTTCTAATTGGTAACCACCATTATTAAATTCGTACCCATATTCATTGAATATCTGATTTTTTATTAATAAATTGTTATCTGATTCTAAATGGATAGGTTCTACGCTTTCCATCACATTTATACCAATGGTTTTGTATGTATCTGATGAATTTTTATCAAAATATAATTCTGATGTCCATTTATTAGCAGAACTATCATAATCCATATTTATCATATCACCTTCTTTATTGAAGAAAACAAGATTTGGTGTGATATCACTATCGTAACGATAATTATTAGCTTCGTTATTTTTAGCCAATATAATTGTTTTAGTTAATGTTTTAGTGATATATCCATTTTTAATAACACATTTAACCGTTGATTTTATATCAGCACCATATGTATATAAAACAGATTTGCCATAACCAATAACTATATTATTAACATACCATGTATAGTTTTCGGCATCTAAATCATCTTCAACACTAATAGTTAAAACTTCTTGGTAAGCAGCAACATCTACACAAACTATATTTTTTGGAAAATCATATACTTGGAAGTTTTTCGTAGCACTTGTTATCATTCTACCACGTATATTTCTGTTTGAAATAGTTGATGTTGTATTAACAGTATAATATTCTGAAATCCCATAAAAATAACTAAGATTATCATTTACTTGGATAATATTTGATATATCAGTATTTGTTTGAACATTATAATTTTCATTGAAATTTGTTGCTGATACATTAATCACATTTTTTGTATTATTCAACGGATTAATATAAAAATATGTAAGTGTGTTTGATATAGTATTCAGTACTGGCACAAATGTTAATTGATTAATAGTAAGTTGTAAATCACTTATTACACCTGTATTAGTATCAAATTTTGATATAACACATTTATTTGCCTTATTCAAAAATAATATAGCTTCATCATTATATGAATTGAATAAAATGTTTGTGAAATAACTAGGAAATGATGTGTTTACAGAATAATCAAACGTGAAATTTGTTGCATCGTAAGCATCAACAATGTTATAATATTTAACAAACAATCTATTGTTATAAATATTGATACTTAATGGTGTTGGTCTTGATAAATTGATGAAACTATAATCCATAGTATCGAGATTAACTATATCAATTCTATTAGTACTTGTATTTACGCTATAAAAAATATTAATATTATTCGAAACATAAGCCGAATTACCTTGCCCTGTTTGAAAAGTTGTTGCTACGGTATTATTCACAATATCATAAATATACACATTATCATCTATATTATTGCTAAGTGCTAGATAATTATCACATAAAGATATATCTTTACTATAAGTAAAATTGTATGTTCTTATATTATTTAAATCGGTTTCATAATTTAAAATTTGTGTATTTGTTAATACTATGAAATAATTTGGTGTAGATATAGAATTGATGTATGTTCCAGTAAATGACACTGTATTCACCAATGTCATATTACTATTCAAATATACTTTTATAGTATTATTATTTTTATTAATAATGTATATAAAATCGGTGTTTTGTTTAACAACAATATCCGGTGCTAAAAAATTATTGCTTGATATTAATGGTGCTGATGCCAATAAAACATCTATATATGGTACTTTGTCATATACACTAAGAGTGATATATCTATCACCTTTATTTGGGAAAGCAACAGCATACGGTTCATTATTAGTCACTACTGGCATAACATCTTTGTTTATGCTAGTAGCATCAAAATCATACACATAATCTTCATCCCCCTGTAAAGTTATATTTATATCAATATTTGGTTGTACAAACATTGTTTCACCAACATTTAAATGGAGTGGTGTTAATGATATATCTGATGTACCGAATGGTTCTAATAAAGAGGTTAAACAATTGATAGATGTATTTGCCATTATTTATATACTATGTGTATTTAAAGTATATATAAAAAATGACTACCTCACAGATAACAAAAAAGGGATTCTTTAAATAAAGAATCCCTTTTTAATCTTATTATATTATTCTATTATAGTTATACTACTTTTTCTTAGCAGTTGTATCTTTTTTAGAAGTTACTACATTAGGTTTACTAACAGTAGTAGCATCAACAACTGTGGTGTCAGCAACAACAACTTTTGCAACTGTTGAATCAACATGAGTAGTGTCGATTTCTTTGATACCTGTTGAATCAGATACATTTTCAGGTGCTTTACCTGAACCACATGAAGTAAATGCTAATGTAGCAAATACCATAATAGATAATAAAGAGATTTTTTTCATAAAGATTATTTTAAAGGTTAATTTTTTCAGATATATCTGATTGAGGTTACAAATGTACGACAATTATTTGATATTACAAATAATTAGATGTTTTTTTCGTACTTTTTTTATTTTCAATCAAAATATTGTCATCATCTTTATCTTGTAAAGAATAAATTTGAGCCAATGTCATACCAACAGTAGGTACATCAGTTTCTATACCAAGATGTTGGATAAGAGAAATAGTATTATCTAATGTTAATTCATTAAATGTTTTCTTTGCAACTAATCGTTTATCACGTAAAATAGCACTATCGATATTATCATCATGTGTATTATAAGTGGCAATAATTTGAATTTTGAAAATAGAATTTAATAAACCATCTGTAAGATTCAAAATATTTGATGTTGCTTGGCTATTACCAGACATTTCACGTTTCATCAAGATAGGTTCGGCATCTTCTAAAATAAGAATAACACCTTCTTTGATTTCTTCTATTTCTTCAACATCTTCATAATCATCTTCATCATAATTTTGTTGGAAAGCATTTACTAATTCTAATAAGAATGAATTGAACTCTGGGTCTAAGATATAAGAAACCATATTAGAAGGAACTAAAATGATTTTTTTCTTAGATGTTTTCTTCAAATCATATATCAAACGATTGATGTAATATGTTTTACCAGTACCTGGTTTACCTCCGAATAATGTAATACCTTTACTAGTACTCAATAAACGTTTATTAAGAAGAGTTTCATGGAATTTCTCAAACCCTTCACCGTAATGTAAATCTAATTCGTTACAAATAGGAGTATCTAATGATATATCATTCAAATAATATCCATTACTATCACGGCTAATAATTGATACAGATGGTAATACAACAGTTTCTAATTTAGAACTTAAAATCAAGTCATGTATTTCAGAATCATTATTCACACCACTGTGTAAAACAATAACCATGGATGCTATTTTAACATATTTTGTTTCAAAATTCTGTTCTGGAAAAGCTGATGATTCTTTTGATGTAATAGAATCAAAAAGAATAAAAGAATCTTTGTATTTAAGATAAACTTTTCTTATAACCTCTACTTTATCATTATAAGATTTAGAAATAAATAAAATTTCAGCACCTTGTTCAATTAATTTATTATACAATAAATCATAGATGATATATCCATATGCATCCGAACTGTAATAAATAGAATTGTTTGGAAAAGTATTATATGTTTCCACATATCTACGTAAAGTATCAAATTCATCAATACCCATACCTTTCCAATCTTTTTCTGATTGTTGTTTAATTTTTGCTATCATATATTTTATGTTTATACATATTATATACGAAAACAAATATAAGTTTTAAATATTTTCTAAAATATATCCTAACATTATTTCATAGTAATCAAAAGTCGGCAGGTTGTTTGGACTAATGAACCTAGATTTCAAGGTTTTAATTTTTTTATTATTTTTTGATATAGCTAAAATAATATCAGATTGTAACGGAAAACTAGGTGGTGAAATATGAATCGTATTTTGTGTGATATTTATAATATTATTGTTATTCTTATAATTTGTATAATCATGTTCTATATGAAATGATGATATATCAATATTATTTATGTTATTGAATGGCAAAATATATTCTACTATTTTTTTAGCCGATATATCAGGAAGATTTTCTTGTTGTATTATTATTGAAATAAGCATAATACAAATATAATATTATTTTTGTAAGTATTTCTAATTATGAGATTATTTTTTTAATATATATTATAAATCAACATATTACGATATATATGGCTAATGTGATAAAAGAAAGTGTTAGAGTTAATAAATTACAGGATGGCACATACCAGATAGCAAGTAATGGTAGTATTAATGCTGTGCATTATATTTATGATACTGGTTTTGAGGAACTTGCTGTTGCAACGAATATGATAATATCTTTTGAGAATAAATATGTGAAAACCCAAATAGTTGAATTGTGGAGACAAAATAAAACGAAAATGTTTCAATTATATTTGAACTCAACTGGAAGATTCACAAACAATGAAATGATTACTGATACTAATTTATATATCAATGTTGCTAATAATACATATGTGTCTTATGAACAAGCAACAGAAATTGACTATGCAAAAGAAATCAAAGACCCATATGGTGATTCTTATACACCACCAAGGTATAATAGAAAGTTGAAAATGAATTATTACAATGCATGGGAATATCGTGATAGAACACTAGGCACAGTAATTCGTCAAAGTTTGATGTCAGAAATGATTAAAAAATAAATATTAATATATATGATAGCAATACCTTTACTAGTACATAACCCATTAGAATTTGGTAAACCATTATCGTGGTTATCAACAGCACAGCGAAATTATTGTGGTTCTTTTTATAACCATGGTGCGATATTAATACATGACACCGAAAATATTTTCGGTCTTGGTAAAACATGGATAATAGTAGAAGCAGTTAAAGTTGGTGTACAAGCAATAACACTAGAACATTATAAAACATATTCTACTAATAGAATCCTTGGTACATTTACACCAGAGTATGAAATAGATTACGATTTCATAAAATCTACTGTTGGTTTGAAATACCAATACAGTATATGGTGGTTAGAGATTGTGATGAATATAAGTAATTCTGTGCTAGGAAGTGATAGTAAAATAACACAATACTTTGGTAATTACAATAACCCTAATAGATATTACTGTTTTGAATTACTTAATGATGTGTTTAAATCTGATTTAGGTTATACTTGCACAGGTAAAGACTTCGAAGATAAATACGAAGTAACTTTATTTGATATAAATAGTATAAAATTATAAAAAGGGGTGTAGCCCTTTTTATAATTTATATGGATTGCCTTGTGCATCAAGACCCCAACCCAACTTTTTAATAACAGCTAAATATTTTTCATCATTAGTAGTACTATACATCTCTTTGGATGCAGATAATAATAATGATATATCATTATTATCAACTATTTGCTTATTATCAAGCAATGTTGTTTCAATGAAATTTTCAACTATTTCAGCAAGTTTTGGTGCTGTTCTAGTATTATTTGTTTTTAATAATACTGTTAGTTGTGACCTAAAATCCACTTTTTCAAAAAAGTCTGGATTAGCTTCAACTATTTTGGCATCAATATATAAAATTTTGTTACCTTGTTTGATGATATAACTATCACCTTCTTTTTTATCTATCTTAGCACCAGCATTCAACAACTGAATTTGACCAGCCGTATTCGTATGTTGGAAATCTTTTTTTAATTTATATAACATAGTATATATTATACCGATAAATCCTTAAATGTTTTGATATATCGTTGATAATTTTTCAATAATATATGGTTGTTTTTCAAGATATGGTGAATCAAGATTCCAATGTGGTAATAAATGTATCGCGAAATGATTGTATAATCTAACATCATTCTCACCATACATTTTATTGCTCAAAATCTTCAAATATGATAATACATGATGTAACATTGGTTCAGCACCAATTACCTCAAAATATTCATCAAAATTACCGATATATCTTTCGATATGAAACAATGATAAATACATACTATCATTGTTTATAGATTCATTTATATTGAATATCTCACCTTTTTCAATATTGTAATATTCACAATCTTTTTTTGCTTTAATTAAAGTTTCATTATTGTTCAATGCTACCAATCCTGGTATTTCAGCAATAATTAATTTTTTTAAATCTTCGTACATATTTTAGAAATTAAATACTATCTAATATTTTAGGTAAAATTGATATATCGTAATATTTATTGATTATACTTTCAACATCCATATAAAATAAATATACCGGCTTTTTCATATATCGATACAAATATAATAAAAAATTTTATATATACTGTATGGATAATAATGTTTTTTTTATTAATAACGAATTTATATATCAAAATGTGCTTAATGAAAGTGATAGTAATTCTTTCGTGCCACGTTTTAGTTTAAAAAAATATACTAATGAAATATTCCAGACATGGGAGATTGGAAGGGAATATAAATATGATGAAACGATGATGGTAAAAGCCATGGAGTATGGTTTAATAATTACTATTACATATCGTGGATATGATGACCCTTTTGTTATGGGTAGAACAAGGGTGATATATCCTATGTGTCTTGGATATTCAGCTAAGGGTAAACCATTGTTAAGGGCATATCATATAAAGGGTTTCTCATTTGGATTAAATAGAAATACAGCAAACAATGAATATATCTGGCGTATGTTTAGAACAGATAGAATTATGTCAATGAGTTTTGGTACACCTAATACTGGTGGAACATTTTTTCAATTATCACCAGAAGGATATAACTCGAATGATATGGGTATGCGAGGTGGTATAGTTAAATCTGTTGATATAGAAGAAGTTAGAAATAATCAAAAGAAATTAGTGGATACTAATCATATCGTATCACAAAATAATGTAACTCTTGGTAAAACACAAAAAGTTGATATAGTAGAAGCAATAAATACAAATAGTATTTTAGATTTAAATAATTTTTCGAGTAATAAAAATTTAAATAGTGCTAATACGAATACTATGCGATTGACATTTTTACAAAATGTAAGTAACCCTAATGATAATATTTGTTTATTAGGAGTTTTAGGTGAAAAAGGTAAGAAAATAAAATTGACTAGTTCTGGTAAATATTTGGGTGAATATACAGTGCTTAAATATACCATGGGTGTTGCACTTGGTAAACCACATTTAAAACAAATAAATAATATTTCTCAATTTAAACTTCATACATTTGTGAAAATTAAATAATTTTATTTATATTTGCTGAATGAAATATTATTATATATATTCTTCACAAAACGGTGATGTGATATATCATTGGTTCTGTGATAGTGATTTCAAGAAAATATATTACAGAAGCAGTATATCACGTAATGTTTTACGACTACGTGAAAATGAAATAACAGGCGATAAAGTAAATTATGTTCATATAAATGAACTTAGTTTAGATAATATTGAGGTGGATTTACATAATAATGTATATTCAGTTAAAAATGCCTTAAAATTAGCAAATACAAAAATTTTAAACAGTATATAAATGATATAAATTTCATAAAATTAATTTTTTATTAACTAAATTATGGCAATAACTTTAAAAAAATTCGAAAGAATAGTGAAGACTACTAGTGAGTTAATGGCATATAATTCACTACTTCGTAGTATGCTTTATAATAGTGATGTACTACGTGAGAAATATATCAAGCAATATAAGATATATCAACATGGTGTTGAACTTGGATATACACATAATGAGGTGTATAATATGATACATACAGAAATTCGAAAAAGAAGTGCTGGTTACGAATTTAATAAAAGACCTGTTAAAGAAGGTCGAGATAACAAAGATGTGTATGTCGGTAGTGGTGGTAGTAATCAAAATAAAGTGAGATATCCTTCCAAAAAACGTTCTTTACGAACCTGGAAAAAGTTTTATGCTTTATTTCCATATTATGCCGAAAAAGATAATTTTGACGGTAAAACATCAGATAAAATGAAATAATGGAACATCTTTGTAGTATTCATTTGCTTAGTAAATATAACCTGAGAGAATATATACATGCATTTGTTGAAAATGGTGATATATATTATTTCGATTGTGATAACTCACCTTATAAAGATGGTGTTGCTATGTTTTATATAAAAGCTACTATATCAGATTTCTTAAAAAATGATAATATCACAATCGTTTATACAGGCAATAAAAAAATATTCCCATACACCGAAAATATTTTGTGTGAATGCGAATATATGGATGATTCATATAAAATAATATGTGATGTATTGATGTGTAGAATTTTAGATAAAATATAATATGACATATATTTGTACTATACATGCACTTAATACTTATATACATTTTTTTCACGAAAATGGATATATCTATTATTATGATTATGCTACCAGAAAAGATATAAATTATTCATCTGGACATTTAGTTTTTTATAATAGATGTACAATTGATTATTTTATAAATAATACGATAAATATATATGATATTCCATATCATAATGAAATGATATTCTATTTCACAGCAACAGATATATTGATGTGTGATAATGTAAGTGATGTGCAACAAATAGCACAAAATGTTTTATTAACTGCAATTTTGGAAAAAATATAACTAAAAATAATATATGAGAAAAACTAAATGTTTGATTATCGGTTCGGGTCCGAGTGGGTTCACGGCTGCAATTTATGCTAGTCGTGCTAATATGCAACCATTATTATATACTGGTGAACAAGTTGGTGGACAATTAACTACTACGAATGATGTAGAAAATTTCCCTGGATATCCCAATGGTGTGACCGGTCCAGAATTAATGGCTGATTTAGAAGCACAAGCAAGAAGATTCGGCACAGAAATAGTGTATGAAAAAATCGTATCAACTGATTTTACGGATAATTATAAAATTGCTGTAACAGAATCTGGTGAAATAATTCATGCTGATACTGTTATAATTTCAACTGGTGCATCAGCAAAATATCTCGGTTTACCTAATGAACAAAGATTAAATGGCTATGGTGTATCTGCTTGTGCTGTGTGTGATGGATTCTTTTATAAAGATAAAATAGTTGCTGTTGTTGGAGGTGGTGATACAGCATGTGAAGAAGCTGTTTATTTATCTAATATTACTGAGAAAGTATATATGATAGTACGTTCCGATTTAAAAGCGGCTTCACAAATAATGCGTGATAGAGTATTATATAATGATAAAATCGAAATACTTTATAACACAACTGTTATTGATGTATTAGGAGAAAATGAAGTAATTGGTATCCGTGTAACTGATAAAAAGCCAATTATAAACGAATCAATAATGTCTGATACTGTTTATATAAAAGAAGAGGAATCTTTCAAAGATATATCAATCAATGGTTTATTTGTAGCAATTGGGCATACACCTAATTCCGATATATTCACAAATATTGAAAAAGATAAGAATGGATATATCATAACCAATAACACAAAAACAAATATTAGTGGTGTGTTTGCTTGTGGTGATGTGCAAGACACGATATATCGTCAAGCAATCACTGCCGCTGGTACTGGTTGTATGAGTGCATTAGAAGCCGAAAAATATTTAAATCATGTATAGTGTAATAGAGAATGTAACTGTATTTAGCAAAAATAATACAGATGAAAAAGGATGTTTTGATGATTGTATTATCGTAAACAGTAGTTTTGATGGTGTGGATATATCAACGTTTGATATATCCGATATATTAAAAGGTGATAAATTAAAATCAAAGCTTTTTGAAGCCGAAAAATTATCAGAATACGCATTGAAAAAAGGTATGACATTCACAAGTCATCGTATCACTGATTCAACAATGATATATCGTCACCAATTAAAAAATGGTAAGATACTGTGCTTTTCTGATTATGCTTATGTGACAAGTGTTTTTATGAATAATTTAGTGAGAACAGATTTAAAAATATCTTCATTATTTGATTTAAAAGATACACATATCACTTGTTTTAATGATTATAAGGGTAGGATTGAATATATATCGCATAATAAAGCTGTTTATGCTGTTAGAGCAAATAAACGTGATATTAAATTAAGCTATGTGCAAAAATATTTCAAAGCCATTTCAAAAAATATTATTGTTGATAGTTTTACAATAGAAAAGGCTGATAGTAATAGCAGTAGAAATAATGATGTTATATATAAAATATCGTTGCAATATTCTAAAAGCAATCCGATAAAAATTAAATTATCTGAACTTCTAGCCAAATATAAAACCGATATTTACCACCAAAAAGATAATACTTTGTATATTATATGTGATTTTCAATTAGGTCCGAAAGCACATAAATTAATGACCGATAATAATATTATTTACTATTGTAATGATTATAATAGAAGTGAAATTATAGGTAAGGAAATAGAATTTGATGTGTGAATGAAACATATAGGTAGTGGATACACTGGCAACGAAATATTTCATGTCTTATTGCCAGAAATAGAAAACATTACATATATTTATGTAATGTATGATAATCCAACTTATAAAACATATCAAATTTTTGAATATAAAAATGGTGGTATTACATTTGTTGGTTATAGAGATGATGGCAATATTATTAAACCGAAATACGAATATCTGGAAACTGGAATTGAAATGACAAATACCAAATCTTTCATTTCTTTTATCATCGAACTTATTAATCATACAATTTTAAATAGTATATAATGAAATGTATAATTGAAAATAATGGTTTAGTCACAGTAAATGGCAAACCAGTCGTTGACGAAGAATTAAATCAAATTTATATAAATATTGATAATGATAGTGAAGAATATACTGTAACTACTATTATTACTAAAAATGATATATCAAAAAAATATGAATTTGATTTATTAGAAATGACTTGAAATAGATTTCTTCCATTAGAATTGACAAGATTAGAAAATCCTGAATCAGAAGATATACTTGTTTTCAAAAAATTTGATGATGATTTTTTTATTGTAGAATATATATTATGTAAACAATTTGAGCAAGACCCTATGCTTAAAGAATTTTGGTCGTATTATCAATGGTAAGATTATTATATATCTCTTTTAAATAACCTACCTTATCATCATCGTGCATAATAGCAACATATAAAGCATAATATTCGTCATCATATATTGTTTTCTTGTTTTTTATGCACGATTTTATTTCATTGATATATGTATTATACCAAAAATATTTTTCAAATAATACCGAATCTGATATAACATTCAATACTGCACCTATATTTAAAACCAAACGATATATCAATCTTTTTTCTATTAAAGATGATATATCATTATTATATTTGACAACAAACATAACATAATCTATATTATTTTTTGCACAATAATTACGTATAGTTTTTTCTGATATACCACCAAACACATATTCTCTATAACCAAAACCATAATTATGAATATCTCTCATTGAATTTATATATGTATCAAACATCATATAATCATCAGTGAATATCTTCCGTTTCAATTCTTTGATTCTTAATTCATTTTCTGATATACCTTGGAATATAGGCAAATCTAATATGTAAGCAATACCAGAATATTTAATAAAAATTAAATACACTTTCAATAATAATTTTTTCATATACAAATTATTCTTTGATTATTTTTTTAATTCTTTATCATAAAATTCTTTTAGATAACCAGTTTTATCATCTTTGATATATCCAAATATATGTTTGCTTGTTATTTCACCTTTTATATATCGTGATATTGACATTTTATATGTTTTGAATTGAAAATATTTCCTAAAAATACCAAAATCTTGAATATTCTCACATATTTCACCAAATAAAATAATTATTTTATACATAAGTCTTTTTTCTACAAGTGATGATATATCACTATTGTATTTAACTTTAAATACATCATAATCTATATTATTATCTACACAATAATCTCGGATAGTTTCATCTGATATAATATCAAATA
>JACCDI011165517.1_pt1 | contig 22532 bp, 24 predicted proteins | sample 7442791 | NCBI WGS metagenome assembly JACCDI01 (sample SAMN15323434, study PRJNA562643) | freshwater metagenome | isolation source: river surface water | place: USA:Blue River Watershed | collected 2017-08-15
GACTGCCCATAGCTCAGCTGGATAGAGCACCGCCCTTCTAAGGCGTAGGTCGCACGTTCGAATCGTGCTGGGCAGGCCACTCAGCTTTATTCCCCATATTTTTTCACTGCATTTGATTGTGCCGATTATGCTGGGCAAGGTATCGATCTTTTCCAAGCGTATTGAGCACCTCGTTCGACGGCAACCAATCTTATTGACTATTCGCGACTCATTATGATTTGTCAGGAAAACCGACATAACTCTATGTGAGCCACATGAAATAAAAAAAGATCGCCGAAGCGATCTTTTAAAGTCACATTTTTTATTAATTAGAAAATATGACGCATACCTGCTGTGAAGCCAGTTTGATTATTTTTATATCCTGTTGCGGTTGGAAATCCAGAGCCTGCTTTTTGATAGTCAACAATGCCATACAAACTTGTTCTTTTCGATAAATCATACTGAAGATGGGTAATTGCGGAATTTACTTTTCCTCTTGCAACGCCTTCTTTTTGATCAACATCATAGTAAGCCAGTGTATAAGTCCACTTTGGCGCAAAGCTATATACAAGACCAACGTTGTTTACTTCAACTTTACCTTTATAAGTTGCATTTGTTAAAACATAACCAAAATAACTGTCAGTAGATGATGCATAACCGGCATCAGCTTTTAACTCATGATGTGCAGCTAAGATGGCAAATTGTCCAAAGTTATATTTGGCGCCAATATTCCAAATTTCCATTTTTTTATTTGCTGAATCTTGTGTTCTTTGAAATGTTGTAACTGTGGAGAATTGATTATCAGAATATCCCAAGCTGTAGTTTTGAGTACTACTCTTTTGTGTATCGCCTGCTACTTCACCAAATGCATGAGCTGCACCAAAACTAAAGCCATTAATGGTGTGGGTATATTTAACTAGATTGTCAAGACGACGTGTACCTCTATGAGTTGAATATAGCGTTGTTAGCGGGTTTGGGTGATATGCCGCAACACTAGAGCTTCCTGTTGTTGTGACCTGAGTTGCATTACTGCCAACGCCATCTAAAAGACCTGCAGTATCAAGCACCCCAGAAAATAGCGCATCTAGACCAAAAGTATTATCTCTGCCTAATTTAATGGTTCCCCAATCTTTATTTGAAATTGAAATAAATGATTGGCGGTCAAATAGAGCAGCAGCGCCTGCTCCTGTGTCTGGATGTACGGTACTCTCTAATCTAAAGCTTGATTTGGTGCCACCACCAAGATCCTCTGAGCCTTCAATGCCCCAGCGACTGCCACCCAAGGCGCTTGGATTCAAGGTTGTAAGCCTGCCATCTTTATGACCATCAACCGTACGAATACCAGTATCTAATCTGCCATATAAAGATACTGAGCTTTGTGCATTTGCTACGCCTGCAGCTGCTAGCAGTGCGCTCATTAATTCTACTTTTTTCATTTTTTATTCCTCTCTTCATTGTTTTGTAACACTGCTATGTAATTGCTACCTAGCTGTATGAGAAGGTTATAGAGCTTATTTAATCAAGTCCAAGACTAACGAAGTATTGGTTTCATACTTGGTAGGTATGCATTACTGGTGCTTGCCATAAGTATCTATAACATGAAGTATGTTTGGTAATGACTTTTATTTATAGGATGTCTTTTATTTAAATTGTGTTTTGCAAAACGCATGAACTTTTTGTAAAAAAAGTGATGGACTGCGATTATTAATCGTTACGAATGCAAATTTGGCATTTGTGTTGAGTGGTGGCAGCATATTTAATTCAACTAAATCTGGGGCTGCTTTTCTGATGGCAAGTGCAATTGTGTCTGTTTCTCGGCATATATCAATCAAGCTTGATATCTCATTGCACTTTAGGTTGATTAAATTTTTTAAATTAGCTTTATTGCCATATTTTTCCATCAGAATTCTGTCAATCTCGGAGCTAAGCGGGCTTGAGGCTATTGGATACTTCTTAATATCATTAATTGTGACCACATCACTTTTGGCAAGTGGATGTTCAGGGCGGCACATGAATGCACCTTTTGTTTCAGCTATTGTTTCGATATCTAAATCTTCCGCAGGTTCTATTGATCTTGCGTCAACAATAATGGCATCTAGATTTCTAATTCTGAGCGAGTTAGTGAGCATCTCAGTATTGCCGCGTATTAGTTCAATGTGCATTTGAGGGTAATTGGTCGCCATATATTTCAATAGCGGTTTCATCAAAATGACACCAGGACCAGATCCAAGTCCTATATGTATCCGACCTTGTTTTCCTTCAACTAGGTCAGTGGCACTTTGCTTAATATTTTCTGCATCCTCGATGAGTTGAATCGCTTTTTTATAGATTTCCGATCCAAAGCTAGTTAACTCAATTTTTTTACCAATTCTGTCAAAAATCTTTTCCCCAAGATGGTCTTCCAAAGATTTGATGCTTCTACTTAGTGCAGGCTGGGTAATGTGTAATATTTCTGAAGATTTAACATAAGAGCCTGTTTTTACTAAGGTAATTAGGTGTCTTAGTTGAGTGAGAGTCATGGAAACCCCTTTATATCTATAATTTAAAATTATTAATATGTGACTCATTATGCATTAGACATCAATAAAAACAAGTGCCAATATTCGGCTACACAACAAAGGAGTCGTATATGTTCAATCGAATTAAATTATTACTAGCTGCGCTATTCGTGATGATGAGCGGAGCTTCAGTTGCACAAAATTACCCATCTAAGCCAGTCAATTTAATGGTGCCATATCCTGCTGGCGGTTTGTCTGATGTGATCGCGCGTGTCGTCAATCATCCATTAAGCAAGCAGCTTGGACAGCCAGTGATTATTGAAAATTTAGGTGGTGCGAGTGGTGGTATTGGCGCGCAAAAAGTATTGTCATCTCCAGCAGATGGATACTACGTGTTTCAAGGTTCTCCAAATGAGTTAATTCTTGGTCCTTTGTCGAATGCCGCACTTAAATTTAAGAGCGAAGATTTCCGCTTGGTGCAAACAATTGGATATGCGCAAATTGCTTTCTTAATTAGAAAAGACATACCAGTAAATAGCGTTGATGAATTTTTGGATTATGCAAAGAAGCAGGCAGCTGCTGGTAAGCCTGTAACTTATGCAAGTGTTGGAACTGGTTCTTACTATCATGTCATCGCTGAGCAAATGTCAAAAATTACTGGAATCCCAATGACTCATGTGCCATACAAAGGCGCGGCTCCAGCAAATCAAGACTTAGTAGGCGGTCAGGTAGATTTATTTTTGGGCCCATTGACTAAGACGTATGAGGAGTTTCATGCTCAAGGCCGTCTAAAAATTTTGGCAATCTTAAATAAAGAGCGTTTACCAAGCACTAAGGCCTACCCAGCAATTTCAGAAAGTAAGGGATTAAAAACATTTACGCATTCAATTTGGACTGGTTATTTTGTTAAAAAAGACACGCCAGAAGAAATTGTTCAAAAATTGCATAAGGCTCTAACCGCAACATTGTCTGACTCATCTGTGAAGAGTGGTTTAGAAGCTAATAGTTTGCTTGTGTCACAGCCTTTGCCATTATCGGCAGTAACTAAAAACTACACTGATGGTATTAATCAGTTTAGGGCTATAGCTAAAACAATTAATTTGCAGCCGCAGTAATCATTAGACTTAGGCCATACCACATATGAATGCTAATGCAGTTGAAGAATTTATCAACTTGAGACGTGAGTTGCATGCTAATCCTGAGTTGGCTTTTGAGGAGCATGCAACTGCTAATTTGGTTGCTAAGAAATTGCGCGAGTGGGGCTATCAAGTGACCGAAGGTATTGGTGGCACCGGTGTTGTGGGGCAATTAAAAAATGGAGATAGTCAAAGAGCTATTGGTATTAGAGCTGACATGGATGCATTACCAATTACCGAGGCAACATCTCTACCATGGGCCAGTAAAGTAATTGGTAAGATGCATGCGTGTGGCCATGATGGTCATACTGCTTCATTGTTGGCGGCTGCCAAAAAAATTGCACAAGAAAAAAAATTCAATGGCATTGTTAATTTGATTTTCCAGCCAGCAGAAGAGGGGGCGGGCGGTGCTTTAGCCATGATGAATGATGGCTTATTTAAAAAGTTCCCTTGCGATAGTATCTTTGCTTTTCATAATATGCCTGGTATACCTCAAGGCAAGGTTGTATTTAGATCTGGCCCAATGATGGCCTCTAGCGACTATCTCACAGTTAGACTGAGTGGTTTAGGTGGGCACGGGGGGTTTCCGCATAAAGCTACTGATGTGATTGTTGCAGGTTCAGCTATTGTGATGGCTCTGCAAACAATCGTTTCTAGAAATATTGATCCCTTGAACTCGGCTGTGATCACAGTAGGTGCTTTTAATGCTGGTTATGCAAATAATGTCATTCCTGCTGAAGCAACTTTAGAAATTAGTATTAGGGCGTTGGACAGAGAGTCTAGATTAATTTTGAAAGAAAGAATTTTTGATCTAATCAAGTCGCAAGCGAGTAGTTTTGATGTTTTGGCTGAGTTAGATTGGAAGGAAGGTTACACGGTTCTTGTTAATGCTGAGCAAGAAACTAAATTTATGGCTGACATCGCTGAAAGTGTTGTTGGTAAAGGTCAAGTTGATAGAAATGGTTTGCAAATTACAGGCAGCGAAGATTTTGCTTTTATGCTTGAGAAAGTTCCTGGATCATATTTCTTAATTGGAAATGGTGCGGGAGATCAGGTTGGTGCTTGTATGGTTCATAATCCAAAATATGATTTTAATGATGAGAACATTCAGGTGGCAGCAGGTATTTGGGCTGAGCTTGTAACGACATATTTAAATTAATGATTGATACATCAGGTTTTCATACTCTATTAATAATTGTTGAATCAATTGGGCTATTGGCATTTGCAATTTCAGGTTTATTAGCCGGTATTAAAAGAAATTTAGATCCTGTAGGTATTTGTATGGTTTCCGGTATTACTGCTTTTGGCGGTGGTACTTTGAGAGATATATTGCTCGATCGCCGGCCTTTATTTTGGATGGAACATTCCTCATGGTTGTGGGTTGTCGTCGTGCTATCTACTTTGATGATTCTGATTGTCAAAAAGAAACATATTGAGCTGACTGAAAAGGCCATACAAATTCCTGATGCATTTGGCTTAAGTATTTCTGCCGTTTTAGGTGCTCAAATAGCGCATTCCCAAGGTATGGATTTTGTGGTTTGTGCTTTTATGGGAGTGATTACAGCTGTGCTTGGTGGTGTTTTGAGAGACATCTTTTGCAATCAAGTTCCAAGTGCATTCCAAGATCACAAGCCCTATGCTGTTCTGGCTTTTTTAGGCTCAAGTTTGTATCTATTTTTATTGGATACCAACCTAGATCCTTCTTTGTCTTACTTAATTGCTTTTTCGGCAACTGTGGCTTTAAGAATAATTTCAATTTTTGGTAACTTAGAGTTGCCAAAAAAGAACTTTGGCTAGAGTGTTTCTTTGGTGTGAGGAATACCTTCCTCATCATAAATCTCATAAATCAAATCAAGCATGTTTTGAATTTCTTGTGACTTATCCATAGCTCTAACACTCATGATTATTGGTGACACAGCATGTTTTTCATTTAGATCAAGATAAACCACATCATCACGTTTCATGCCCTGCAAACTTTTCGGAACTATTGATATTCCTTCACCTGCTGCGACTAAGCCAATCGCAATTTGCAAATCTTTGACTTCAACAATTTTTTTAGGTTCAACAGCACGATCTCTAAATCCGTTGAGTACTTGATCTGCAAAGCTAGGTCGAGGGTTTTTGGGGAAAACAATTAAATTCTCGTCGGCCATATCTTTTGCGTGAATTGGACCATCAATTTCGCATAATTTGTGACCAAGTGGGACGGCGCACATTAATTTCTCCTCTCTCAGGATAATCCTTCTAATGTTCGGGTCCTCATGTCTAACTCTCCCAAATCCAATATCAATGCTGCCTTCTTTTAATGATCTCAACTGATCCATGGTGCTAAGTTCAATTAGATTTAAATCAATATTGTTGTATTTAGATCTATATAAGCGAATGATCTTAGGAAATTTTCCGTACATGGTTGAAGCTACGAATCCAATAGAAAGAGTTTTGGTGATTTGACCAACTCTTTGGGTCATTGATTTTAGTTCTCTGGATTTATTGATCAGTTCTTGTGCGTGAGCGTAGAAAAACTCTCCAGCTTGAGTCAATTTTAGTGGGCGAGAGCCTCTTTCAAAGAGTGGTACACCCAACTCTTCCTCAAGTTGCTGAATTGAGCGACTAAGAGGTGGCTGAGCAATAAATAGCCTTTCGGATGCACGAGTGAAGTTTTTTTCCTCTGCAACCGCAATAAAGTACTTTAAGTGGCGCAATTCCATTTTTATACCTTTCAAGTATCAAAAAGATACTAAATCAGTCTTGGACACCCTGTTTATGCGGGCGTATCGTCCTATTAACCGTTCAATTATACAAAATAGATATGATTAAAAAGATAGAAACCATTCTAGTTGATGTTCCAACGATTCGTCCACATAAGTTATCTGTGGCGACCATGAACACTCAAACTTTAGTGTTGGTGAGAGTCATTTGTGCCGACGGCATTATTGGTTGGGGTGAAGCTACAACAATTGGTGGCTTGAGCTACGGTGAAGAGAGTCCGCAAAGTATCAAGACCAATATTGACACCCACATAGCTCCATTACTAGTGGGTATGCGTGCCAATGAAATTGGCAAAGCGATGTCAAAAATTAGAAAAATCATTCAAGGCAATAGGTTTGCAAAATGTGCCATTGAAACAGCATTATTAGATGCTCAGGGTAAGCGATTAGGAATTCCTGTTAGTGAATTGCTAGGCGGCAGAGTAAGAGATAGCTTCCCAGTTGCATGGACTTTGGCCAGTGGTGATACCAGCAAAGATATTGCTGAGGCTGAAGAGATGATTGCAGCTAAGCGCCACAACATATTCAAATTAAAAATTGGCGCTAAACCTTTAGATGTTGATATTAAACATGTATTGGCAATCAAGCGCGCTTTGGGCGATAGCATCAGTGTTCGAGTTGATGTGAATCAGGCTTGGACTGAAATGCAAGCTGTCAAAGGTATTGCCGCACTTGAAGATGGGGGCATTGACTTAATTGAGCAACCAATCAAGGCTGAACATAAAGCTGGATTGGCAAGATTAGCTAATAAGTTTTCAGTAGCGATCATGGCCGATGAGGCATTGCATGGCCCTCTTGATGCATTTGATATTGCAACAAAAGCAGCTGCTGATGTATTTGCGGTAAAGATTACGCAATCTGGAGGTTTGTTTCCAGCCAAACAAGTGGCAAGCATAGCTCAACTGTCTGGTATTGGTCTTTATGGTGGAACGATGCTTGAAGGTGGCGTTGGTACAGCGGCTTCAGCTCAATTATTTTCAACATTCTTTGATCTTGCCTACGGAACCGAATTGTTTGGTCCATTGCTTTTGACTGAAGAAATTCTATCTGAGCCTCTTATGTATAAAGATTTTGGCTTAGAAGTTTCCAAGAAACCTGGTTTGGGAGTTGATCTAAATATTGACAAGATTAACTATATGAAGCGTGCACAGGGTCATGCGGACATTGTTGAAGTAATTGCTTAATAAGGATATTACAGATGCTATTTCATGTAACGATGACAGTTAATTTGCCACTTGATATGCCAGCAGAGCGATCAAATGAGATCAAGCGAATTGAAAAAGAGTACGCACAAAAATTACAGGCTGAAGGCAAGTGGCGTCACCTTTGGAGAGTGGTTGGTGAATATGCAAATGTGAGCATATTTGATGTTTCTAGCAACGAAGAGCTACATAACCTTCTCTCAAATTTACCTCTATTTCCATACATGGAAATTCAAGTTGTACCTCTGTGCAGACATCCTTCATCAATCAAGGGGGATGACAAATAAAAACAATATTTTTAGTAATAACCCACATTATTTTTTGAACAATTATTTCCTACTAAGGAGAAGTAAAAATGAAACACACTGAAATCGATGTATTAGTAAAAAGCTGGATCGTTGATGCTGCTGATAAACCAGCTAATCCACGTGTACAACAAATCGTTTTGCGCTTGGTCGCTGACTTATGTAAGGCAATCGAAGATCTAGATATTTCCGCTACAGAATTCTGGAAAGGTTTGGAGTATTTGCAGGAAGCTGGTAAGCGACATGAGTTGGGTCTATTGGCACCAGGTATCGGCTTGGAAAGATTTTTAGATATGCGTGCTGATGAGGCTGATGCAAAAGCTGGCTTAACTGGTGGTACTCCTCGTGCTATTGAAGGCCCTCTATATGTTGCTGGTGCACCAGAGTCTGTTGGTTTTGCCCGTATGGATGATGGCTCAGAAGTTGACATTGCAGAAACGTTATTTATGCAAGGTACTGTGTATGGTAGTGATGGCAAACCATTGTCAAATGCAAAAGTAGAAGTTTGGCATGCCAATACAAAAGGTAGCTACTCATACTTTGATCAAACTCAGTCAGCATTTAACTTGCGTCGCACGATTGTTACTGATGCGCAAGGCCGCTATAGCTTCCAAAGCATTATGCCTAATGGTTATGGTTGCCCTCCAGATGGTTCAACTCAAGCGTTATTGAATCAGTTGGGTCGTCATGGCAATCGACCAGCACACGTACATTTCTTTGTGACTGCGCCAGGCCATAGAAAACTAACTACACAAATCAATATTGATGGCGATAAGTACTTGTGGGATGACTTCGCCTTTGCTAGTCGTGAAGGTTTGGTTCCTGCTGTGAAGCGCATTAGTGATCCTGCTGAGTTAGCAAAGCGTAACTTGAAAAAACCTTTCGCTTCAATTGATTTCGACATTAATTTAGTTGAAGAGAAGCCTAAAGCAGCTTCAGGCTTGGTTGATCGTATTCGTGCAGCAGCTTAATTGATTGATGGGGGTTCATTACCCCCGTTTACAAAGGAGATTAAAAAATGATCCCAATTCACGCAGATACAACCCCAGCTTTAAAAACAATTGATCAATTTTTGATCGAAGATAAAGCTAAAGGTGATTATCGTTTACATAGAAGTGCTTTTACAGATGAAGGTCTATTTGAACTTGAGATGAAGCACATCTTCGAGGGAAATTGGATTTATGTAGCTCACGAGAGTCAGATTCCTAATATCAACGATTACTATACGACGCACATAGGTCGTCAACCCGTGTTTATTGCCAGAAATAAAGAAGGTCAGTTGAATGCATTCATCAATGCATGTAGCCATCGGGGCGCTCAACTATGTCGTTATAAGCGTGGCAATAAGGCAACTTATACATGCCCATTTCATGGGTGGACATTTAATAACAATGGCAAGTTGCTAAAGGTAAAAGATCCTGAAGAAGCTGGTTATCCTGAGTGCTTCAACAAAGAAGGATCACATGATCTAAAGAAAGTGTCTCGTTTTGAGAGCTATCGCGGATTTTTATTTGCTAGCTTAAATCCTGATGTCGCACCTCTTAAAGAGTTTTTAGGTGAAGCTTCCAAGATTATTGACATGATTGTTGATCAATCTAAAGATGGTCTAGAGGTGTTAAAAGGTGCCTCAACTTACACCTTTGAGGGTAATTGGAAATTGCAAGCGGAGAATGGCGCTGATGGTTATCACGTATCAGCGGTTCATTGGAACTATGCAGCGACAACAAATCGTCGTAAAGAGCAAGAAGCTCGTAATGACAATATCAAAGCAATGGATGCTGGTAAGTGGGGTAAGCAAGGTGGTGGTTTTTATGCATTTGATCATGGCCACTTGTTGTTATGGACTAAATGGGCTAATCCAGAAGATCGTCCTAATTTTCCGCGTCATGGAGAGTTTGCCGAGAAGTTTGGCAAGCCAGTTGCGGATTGGATGATTGAAAGATCTAGAAATCTTTGTTTGTATCCAAACGTCTATTTGATGGACCAGTTTGGTTCGCAAATTCGTTTGTTAAGACCAATCTCAGTTGACAAGACAGAAGTAACTATTTATTGCATAGCACCTAAGGGTGAATCAGCAGAAGCCCGCGCTAGACGTATTCGTCAATATGAGGATTTCTTTAATGTTAGTGGTATGGCCACACCGGACGACCTAGAAGAATTCAGAGCCTGTCAACAAGGGTTCATGGGCAAAGCGCTGGAGTGGAATGACATGTGTCGTGGTTCAGAGCACTGGATTGATGGTGCAGATGATGCGGCAAAAGAAATTGGGTTAAAGCCTGTGATGAGTGGTGTTAAGACAGAAGATGAAGGTTTGTACACCGTGCAGCATCGATATTGGTTAGAAGTGATGAAAAAAGCAATGAAAGCTGAGCAGGTGCAGTCATGAAAAATATCAACATAACTGACGTTAATTCATTTTTATTTTATGAAAGTCGCTTGTTGGATGATGAGCAGTGGGATGAGTGGTTGACTTTGTATCATGAAAATGTTGAATTTTGGATGCCAAGTTGGGATGATGATGACAAGCTCATTACGAATCCACAAGAGGAAATTTCATTAATCTATTACCCATCAAGAGCGGGTTTAGAAGATCGTATTTTCCGTATTAAAACTGAGCGTTCAAGTGCAACGATGCCAGATACGCGCACTAGTCACAATATTAATAACGTTGAAATTGAAAATCGTGATGGTGACTTAATTACTGTACGTTTTAACTGGGTTACTTTAAGTCATCGTTATAAGACTAACTACACATACTTTGGTATGTCTCGTTATGTGATCGATTTTTCTGGTGATAAGCCGCTAATCAAAAAGAAATACGTGGTTTTGAAAAACGATTACATCCATCAAGTTATTGACATTTATCACATTTAAGTGAGGTATTGCCATGAGTTATAACATCGCACTCCAATTCGAAGACGGGGTTACCCGTTTTATTAATTGCAATGAAAATGAAAAACTTTCTGATGCTGCATATCGTCAGAAAATTAACATTCCTCTAGATTGTCGTGATGGGGCTTGTGGCACATGCCGTGGCTTATGTGAGTCTGGTAATTATGATCTACCGGAATCTAGTTACATTGATGATGCCTTGAGTTCGGATGATGCTGCCAAAGGATATATTTTGGCATGTCAAATGAAGCCAAAGTCTGATTGTGTCATTAAGATTCCAGCATCTTCTGAGGTTTGTAAAACGGGTGTTGGTGCTTTCCCTGGCAAGTTGGCTGAGGTAACTAAGCTATCTGATTCAACAATTAGTTTTTCAATTGAACTAGATAATGCAGAAGGATTAAGCTTTCTTCCGGGGCAATATGTGTATGTTGAGATCCCTGGAACTAAAGAAACCCGCTCATATTCTTTTAGCTCACCACCAGGAAGTAAGCATGCCTCTTTTGTTGTGAGAAATGTGCCTAATGGAAAAATGAGCACATATCTATCAGATCATGCACAACCAGGACAAGAAATTTCATTCTCGGGGCCTTATGGCAGTTTTTATTTAAGACCTATTACTCGTCCGATATTGATGCTGGCAGGCGGTACAGGTATCGCGCCATTTCTCTCAATGCTTGATGTGATTGAGGAAAAAGGCACTAACTATCCAGTCAATATGGTATTCGGAGTAACAAACGACATTGATTTAGTTGCGTTAGAGCAATTGGATCGTATCAAGAGCAAGGTTTCAAATTTTTCATATAAAACGTGTGTAGCAGCAGAGTCTAGTGCGCACCCATTGAAGGGTTACGTTACACAGCACGTCATGTCTGATTGGCTCAATGGCGGAGATGTAGATATTTACCTATGTGGGCCAGTGGCGATGGTGGATGCCGTTAAGTCTTGGCTGGAAAAAGAAGGTGTGAAACCAGCTAATTTCTTATTTGAAAAGTTTTCTGCTACTGCTGCAGGAGCATAAAAATGGCAAAAAAAGGTCGCTTTTATAAGAAAGTTGTTGTTGTCACTGGTGCTGCTCAGGGTATTGGTGAGGGCGTTGCAGAGTCCATCGCTAGTGAAGGTGGTTTAGTTATTTTGGCTGATAGATCTGATTTGGTTAAAGATGTTGCAAAAAAAATCAAATCTAAAAAAGGCACATGTGAGTATTGTTTATGTGATTTGGAGACATATCAGGGTGCTCAAAAACTAATGTCGTTCGCTGTAAAAAAATATGGTCATATCGACGTATTAATTAATAATGTTGGCGGCACTATTTGGGCAAAGCCATACGAGGAGTATGACGAAAAACAAATTATTGCTGAAATTAATCGCTCACTATTCCCTACACTTTGGTGTTGTCGTGCTGTGTTACCTCACATGATTGATCGGCAGCAAGGGAACATTGTAAATATTTCATCGATTGCCACTAAAGGTATTTATCGAATTCCATATTCTGCTGCTAAAGGTGGGATTAATGCCATGACGGCAAGTTTGGCATTTGAGCATGCGCATGATGGTATTCGAGTCAATGCCGTAGCTACAGGCGGAACTGAAGCTCCACCTCGTCGTATACCGCGTAATAAAAACCCCATGTCAAAGCAAGAGGAGATTTGGTATCAAGGGATTATCGATCAAACAATTTCATCGAGTTTGATGCATCGATACGGCACCATTCAAGAGCAGGTTAGTGCCATTTTATTTTTAGCATCTGATGAGTCTAGTTATGTGACCGGTACTGTCCTCCCAGTTGGGGGTGGTGATCAAGGTTGATGATGAGTCAGGGAAGAAATTTATTTGATGATTGGTCGCTATCAGCTGCCATTGCTGGTTTCTTGGTCGTTCTGATCTCATATGCAGGCCCCATGCTTATTTTCTTTCAAGCTGCGGCTATGGCTCATATCTCAAATGATATTTTGAGTTCTTGGGTTTGGGCTGTATCTATTGGAGGAGGAGTTTCTAGCTTATTTTTAAGTTGGAAATACAAAATGCCAATCATCGCGGCTTGGTCTGCTCCAGGTGCTGCATTATTAGTTACTTTGTTTCCTGATATGTCAGTGAATGAAGCGGTAGCCTCATACATTACTGCGGCCGGAATAATTTTCTTGATCGGCATCTCCAACACTTTTGATAAGTTAATTAAGCATATTCCTAAAGGTATTGCTGCTGGAATGATGGCGGGCATTCTTCTTCAGTTTGGTGTGAATGTGTTTAAGTCTGCTTCAACAATGCCGGTTCTTGGATTGACGATGATTGTCGTTTATCTGATTTTTAAGCGACTACTGCCAAGATTTGTCATCTTATTTGTGCTTGTATTGGGTGTATTGCTATCGTTTTTTTTAGGTAAATTAAATATAGATGATTTTCAGTTAGCTATTGCTCAGCCAACATTTATTGAGCCTTTGTGGACTTGGGAATCAACCTTTAGCTTTGCTCTACCACTGGTTCTCGTGAGTTTAACTGGCCAGTTTTTGCCTGGCATGGCCATACTCAAGCTCGCTAATTACCATGTGCCAGCGAAACCAATTATTACTGTCACTAGTGTTGCATCAGTGATTACTGCAATTTTTGGCGGTATAACAACTACTCCAGCTGCAATTACAGCTGCTTTATGCACAGGTAAAGAGGCTAATGAAGATGCTAGTAAACGCTACTTTGCAGGAATTTCTTGTGGAATTTTCTTTATTTTGGGTGGTCTGTTTTCTGGCTCAATTGTTTTAATTTTTACGCATCTTCCTGGCGAGCTCATTGCTCTGCTTGCGGGGCTTGCACTATTTGGGGCAATTATTACTAATTTAATGGCCACTCTAGAAGAGGCTGAGCATCGTGAAGCATCAGTGATTACTTTCTTAGCAACTGCATCGGGTATGAGCTATTTGGGATTGGGTTCTGCATTTTGGGGAATTTTGATTGGATCAATTGCATACCTAATTTTCGATAAAAATTTTATGGCAAAGAGTAGATAAAAAATGATCGATAAAACTAATGCATCTGTAATAGATGCGATTTCAAAAATTGCTGATGGCAATACAGTCATGATTGGTGGATTTGGAACAGCAGGGCAGCCGGCAGAGCTAATTGACGCCTTAATTGATCATGGTGCCAAAGATTTAACAATAGTTAATAACAATGCTGGAAATGGAGATTTAGGATTAGCTGCTCTATTAAAAGCGGGCCGGGTTAAAAAAATTATTTGTTCTTTTCCTCGCCAATCAGATTCCTATGAATTTGATAAGTTGTATCACGCTAAAAAGATTGAATTGGAATTGGTGCCTCAAGGTAATTTGGCATGTCGAATTCAAGCCGCAGGTGCTGGGTTGGGTGCAATTTTCACGCCAACAGGCTATGGAACTTTACTTGCAGATGGCAAAGAGACTCGTTCAATTAATGGAAAAAACTACGTACTTGAATATCCAATTTATGCAGACTTTGCCTTAATTAAAGCGCACAAGGGTGATAGGTGGGGAAACTTAATTTATAGAAAAACTGCACGTAATTTTGGCCCAATTATGGCAACTGCTGCTAAATGCACTATTGCTCAAGTTAAAGAGGTGGTGGCTCTTGGAGATTTGGATCCAGAAAACATCATTACCCCAGGAATTTTTGTTCAACACGTTGTTAAGGTATAGGTAGGTATTGGTTATGACATATCAACGATTAAGTAGAGACCAGATTGTTCAGCGTGTAGCTAAAGATATTCCTGAGGGTGCATATGTCAATTTGGGAATAGGTTTGCCAACAAAAATTGCAAACTATTTAGATAAAAATAAAGAAATATTTTTGCATAGTGAAAATGGTGTTTTAGGGATGGGTCCTGCACCAAAACCTGAAGATCAGGATTCTGAGTTAATTAATGCTGGTAAAGAATTTATTACTTTACTGACTGGTGGCTCATTTTTTCATCACGGTGATTCGTTCACCATGATGCGCGGTGGACACATCGATATCTGCGTATTGGGCGCATTTCAGGTTGCAGCTAATGGTGACTTGGCTAATTGGCATACCGGATCTCCAGATGCAATTCCGGCTGTTGGCGGTGCCATGGATCTTGCTGTTGGCGCTAAAAATGTTTTTGTAACTATGGAGCATGTAACCAAGTCTGGCGAACCAAAGATTGTTGAATGTTGCTCTTATCCGTTAACTGGAGTTGGTTGTGTCAACAGAATTTATACCGATTTGGCGGTCATTGATGTTACGTCAAAGGGTTTACTAGTTACTGAAATGGTTGATGGTATGAGTTTTAAAGATTTGCAAGATGTGACTGATGCAAATTTAATTGATGGTCGATAAATAGGTGAATGTGCAAATGAATGCTTATATATGTGATGCGATTAGAACCCCATTTGGTAGATATGGTGGATCCTTGTCATCTATGCGTGCCGATGATTTGGGGGCTTTGCCAATTCAGTCATTAATGTTAAGAAATGCCAGTGTAGATTGGTCGTTAGTGGATGATGTCATTTATGGTTGTGCGAACCAGGCGGGTGAAGATAACCGCAATGTGGCTCGTATGTCGAGTCTATTGGCAAGATTGCCAATTGAGGTTCCTGGAACGACGGTTAATAGGCTTTGTGGATCTAGTTTAGATGCTATAGGTATTGCTTCAAATGCTATTAAAGCAGGCTCGGCTAATTTGCTAATTGCAGGCGGAGTTGAGAGTATGAGTCGCGCTCCTTTTGTGATGGGTAAGGCAGATAGTGCTTATTCTAGAAGTGCAAAAATTGAAGATACTACGATTGGTTGGCGCTTTATCAATCCTTTGATGAAAGCACAATATGGTGTTGATTCCATGCCGGAAACTGCTGAGAATGTGGCAACTGATTTTAGGATTAGTCGACTAGACCAAGATAATTTTGCTTTACGCAGTCAGCAAAAAACTGCTCAGGCACAAGCTAATAATATTTTTAAAGATGAAATAGTGCCAGTCACAATTCCTCAAAGGAAGGGTGACCCAATCATCTTTAGAGAAGATGAGCATCCAAGATCTGAAACATCTTTAGAGACGTTGCAAAAATTAAAGGGAGTTGTTCGCCCTGATGGAACTGTTACAGCCGGAAATGCTTCGGGTGTTAATGATGGAGCTTGTGCACTTTTGCTAGCGTCAGAAAGTGCCATTAAAGAACACAGCCTGACACCAAGAGCAAAAATTATTGCTGTTGCCGCAGCTGGTGTTGCTCCAAGAATAATGGGTTTTGGACCATCACCTGCAGTTCGTAAAGTCTTGGCTAAAGCTAATCTACGCATTGAGCAAATGGATGTTATTGAATTAAATGAGGCATTCGCATCTCAAGCTTTGGCTGTAATTAGAGATTTAGGTTTGCCAGATGACGCTTCAAACATTAATCCTAATGGCGGAGCAATTGCGTTGGGGCATCCGCTAGGTGCATCTGGAGCAAGATTAGTTACAACGGCTATGTATCAATTAATTAGAACAAACGGACGCTACGCTTTATGCACAATGTGTATTGGAGTGGGACAGGGCATTGCATTAATTATTGAGAGGGTGTAATGCCAGTTGTTACCATAAATAACGTAGATATTTTTTATCGGCTAGATGGCAGTTCAAGTAATCCGCCGTTGTTATTTTCAAACTCATTGGGAACTGATCATGCTATGTGGGATGCTCAGGTCTCTGAGTTGGTGAAAAAATTTTATTTAATTAGATACGATACTCGTGGCCATGGTCGGTCTATGGCTCCAACGGGGCCTTATCTAATTGATGATCTGAGTAAAGATGTTATTGGCTTATTAGATTATTTAAATATTCCAAAAGTAAACTTTTGTGGCTTATCCATGGGCGGTGTTATTGGTCAATGGTTTGGCATCAATCATCCAGATAGGCTTGTTAAACTAGTTTTATCTAATACTGCGCCTAAAATTGGTACTCCAGATACTTGGATACAAAGAGCAAAACTGGTTAGAGATAGTGGTATGAGCCAGGTTGCTGAATCTGCGCCGAGTAGATGGTTTACTCAAAGTTTTGTTAAAGAAAACTATCCTGCAGTTGAAAGGCTGGTCTCAATGTTAAAAGATTCCAATCCTGAAGGCTACGCTTCTTGCTGTGAGGCTCTATCTAAATCAGATTTGATTGATAAAATCAGACTCATTGAAGTCCCAACATTAATTATTGCGGGCAGCAACGATCCGGTTACAACAGTTCCAGATGGTATTTTTATGTCAAAAATGATTCCTAATTCTCAGTTGTATCAAATTAACGCTTCTCATATTTCTAATGTTGAGGCTGCAGAAGAGTTTACTGAGAAGTTATTGAATTTCTTGATTTAGCGAGGATATTATGGGATCCGCATATGTTGTTGGGCATGTTTTAGTCAAAAACCAAGATCTTTGGGACAAGTATCGGTCATTGGTTCCAGAAACTTTTAAAAAGTTTGGTGGTGAAGTTCTTTTTCGCGGGGAAAAGAAGCAATCATTAGCTGGTAATGATTTGGTTGAAAATCAATTGGTGGTTATTAAATTTCCAGATATTCAATCGATTAACTCATGGTACTTATCTGGGGAGTACCAGGATTTGGTTTTATTGAGAGATCAGGCTGCTCAAGTCACATTAACTTCATACATTGAGTAATTAATTGTTATATACATTAAGTAAAAATAGGCCACTTCAAAGTGGCCTATTTTTTAAACTCCTAAATATTTCTGAATAATCTCTGGCTGAGCTTTAATTACAGAACTTTTATCATTAAATACAACTTGGCCCTTCACTAAGATGACTGCTCGATCGCATATGGATGTGACAGCTGAATGATTCTTATCAATAATCACGCAAGCTATACCGCTTTCACGAATTGTTTTGATAATTTTCCATATCTCATGCGCAATCAATGGTGCCAGACCTTCTGTTGCTTCATCTAGTATCAACATATCAGGATTGGTCATGAGTGCTCGCCCAATTGTTAGCATTTGTTGTTCGCCGCCAGATAGTTGCCATCCGCCATTATTAATTCTTTCTCCAAGGCGTGGGAATGTAGCCATTACACGATCAAATGTCCAATCTAATTGACCATCTGTACCTTCTCTGGCTGCCATTTCAAGATTTTCTTTGACAGATAAATTAGGAAATATGCCCCTTCCCTCTGGAACGTATGCAATTCCTCTTTGGGCTATCCGATATGTTGGCATGTTAGTAAAGTCATCACCTTTTACTAAAATACGCCCATGTTTTGGCTTAACGATATTCATCAAGCTTTTAATCAAGGTGGTTTTACCCATGCCATTACGGCCCATTAGGGCAATTCCTTCGCCTTTTTGGATATTGAAATCAATTCCATGTAGTACATGACTATTGCCATAGTATGTATGTATTTCTTTTCCCTCTAATAACATGTTAGACATGGAAAGAATCCTCCTGACCTAAATATGCTTCTTGGACTGCAATACTATTTTTAATTTGTGAAGGGGAGCCTGACTCTAAAACTTGGCCATTAACCATGACGGTAATCGTGTCTGCAACAGCAAATACGGCGTCCATGTCATGCTCAACTAATAATATGGCTTTAGTGGTTCTTAACTTTTTAAGAACGCCCACCATCTTTTCTGACTCTTCAGATCCCATGCCTGCTAATGGTTCATCTAGTAATAAAACTTGAGCATCGGTAGCTAGTACCATTGCAATCTCGAGTTGTCTCTGTTCTCCATGACTCATGAGCCCAGCAATTGCATGTGTTCTATTTGATAGACCAGCCTCTTCAATACTATTTATTGCCTTATCAATTGCCCATTGCATTTTTTCTGCTTTAGAAAATATTTTTAAAGCATCTTGTTTTCTAGATTGCGCTGCTAGTCTGACGTTTTCCAGGACGGTAAATTGTGGAAATATGTTTGTTCGCTGGTAACTTCTGCCAATGCCAACCTGTGACCTTTGCCAAGATGTTAGGTTGGTAATGTCTTTGTGTTGATATTCAATCTTTCCGCTACTTGCTTCAGCATCCCCAGATAACATGTTGATGCAAGTTGATTTTCCTGCGCCATTAGGCCCTAATAGAGCATGCAATTTACCGCGTTCTAGAGTGATATTCACATTTTGATTGGCTAGTAAGCCGCCATATCTTTTCGTAATGTTTGTGGCTTTAAGCAAGACTTCATTATTCATTTGAAGACTCCTCATTTTGTAATAACTTTTTAAGTCGATCAGGTAGGGCAGCAAGACCGCCTGGCATAAATAAGACTGCGCCAACAATTACCAGTCCCATCACCAATTGCCAATGTTTTGTGATACTTGAAAACATCTCTTGCATAAAAATAAATGCAAATGAACCTGCCAAAGCAGCTACTAGGCTACCCATTCCACCAAGAATCACCATCAGTAAAACGTTTCCAGATTGGTGCCATGAAAGTAACTCTGGAGTAACAAATCCGAACATGCTGGCATACAAGTAACCAGCTAGACCACCCAATCCGCCTGCAATTGAAAAAGCGGCAAGTTTGTAATTGAATGTTGTATATCCGAGTGATTGCATTCTATGTTCATTACTTTTAATGCCAACTAATACTTTGCCAAATGGCGATTCAAGTATGGTTTTTAGGAATGCATACACAAGAATCATCATGCCAAGAATGAAGTAATACATATGATCATGGTTACCAAGATCAAATGGTGTGACACCGAATATTTCAGCGCTTGGTTTGACATTGAGATAAATGCCATCTGATCCTCCACCAAGAGGTGTGTCATGAAATATGAAATAAACCAGTTGGGCGAATGCTAAGGTAACCATAATGAAATAAATGCCTTTGGTTCTTAATGCAAATATTCCAATGATTAGTGCGGCTAATGCTGATATCAATACGGAAGCAGGTAATGTTAGCCATAAACTTGCTGCACTATATTTTGGTGACATCAGTGCTGCACAGTATGCAGCTATGCCAAAATAGGCAGCATGTCCAAAACTTACTAAACCTGTGTAGCCAACCAATAAATCTAGACTCATCGCAAAGATGCCAAAAATAATCGCTTTGCCGACTAGTTCCGTATAAAACTCTACGCCACTTAATGGCACGCAAATTAGAATTAATAAGCCAAGTAATTTAAGAATTTGTGGTGTATTAAATTTCATATTAACCTCGCTTAAAAATGCCTTCTGGACGCCACAAAAGTACTACCGCCATAATTAGGTAAACAATCATTCCTGAAATTTCTGGCAATACGACCTTTCCAAATGTATCTGCAAAGCCAATAATCATTGCTGAGGCTAAAGCTCCCCAGACAGATCCAATGCCGCCAATAACTACAACAACGAATGAGATGATCAATACATGATTGCCCATATTGGGGAAAACTGATGATATCGGTGAGGCAAGCATGCCTGCTAGAGCTGCTAGAGCCAAACCCAGTGCGAAAACTGCTCTGTAGATCATATTGATGTTGATGCCTAATGCTTGCACCATAGTTCTGTCATGACTTCCAGCTCGAATCATCATGCCTAGCTTGGTTCTTTGAATCACATAAAACATACCAATTGCTAGTGCAATACAAACAATTGAGATTGCAATTCGATAGATTGGATAGCTAAGTACATCGTTGAGTTGAATTGAGTAATTCAGAATTTCAGGAATGGCAACACCATGAACTTCATCCCCTACTAACAAACTTCTAATTTCTTCAAATATGAGAATTAGTCCATAAGTGAGGAGCACTTGTTCAAGATGATCTCTCTTATACAAATGTGAAAATAACGCCCACTCTAAGAATGCTCCAAGTGCTAGAGCAAGAGGTATTCCCAAGATAATGGCGATAAATAAACTTCCACTAAGGCCTGTAAGTACAAAAGCAATATAGGCGCCAATCATGTAGAAGCTACCATGAGCTAGGTTAATGATTCCCATGATGCCAAATACCAAAGTCAGACCACTTGCGACTAAAAATAAAAGCAAGCCATACTGAAATGAATTAAGTGTTTGTATTAAAAATGAAGCGAAATCCATGGTTAGTCCTTAATTGGTCATGTGATTAGCATGACCATTGATGTGTTTAAAGCTTGCAACCACGAGCTGGGTCAGACAGACCTTTAACAGCAACACTTACTAACTTATTTTGAGTGCCTTCAGCTTTTCTAAGGTAAATATCTTGAACTGGATTGTGCGCCTTAGATAGTGTGAAAGTGCCTCTAGGACTTTCAATCTTGGCTTGTTCCATGGCTTTAATAATGACATCTTGTTTCTTTGTGTCACCGCCAGCTGCACTAATTCCGACTTGATACAGTTGGGCTGCATCATAGCCCTGAACTGCATAAACGTCTGGTTGGGATTTATAGGTTTTGGCGTAATTCAACCTAAAATTATTATTTGCTTTGTTATCAATGCCATCCGCATAGTGCAATGTTGTTAGAAGGCCATTTCCTGAGTTACCAATAGCTTCAAGCGTACCATCTGTCAAAAATCCTGACGCGTAAATTGGGATTGATTTGTTTAATCCTGCTGCAGCGTAATCTTTTACAAATTTTGCTGCGCCAGCGCCAGCAAAAAATACATACACTGCGTCTGGTTTGAGAGATGCAATTTCAGTTAAGAATGGTTGAAACTCAACGTTGGGGAATGGCAATGTCATGTCTTTGATAACTTTGCCGCCACTTTTCTCAAAGCCCTCTTTAAAACCTTCTACAGCTTGGTTACCTGCTGCATATTTCCAGGTAAGAGTAACAACTTTTTTATGTCCTTTGTCAGCAACTACTTTACCCATGGCAAAGGAGGGTTGCCACATACTGAAAGAAGTTCTAAATAGAGTGGGTGAGCAAAGTGGGCCTGTTAATTCATCGGCACCTGCATTTGGAACAATTAGTAATGTTTTATTTTCTCTCGCTACTTTTGCCATTGCTAATGCAACGCCAGAGTGAACAGTTCCAACTAGTACATCAACTTTATCTCTTTTGATTAGCTTGTTTGCGTTCTCAGTGGCTTTAGCAGGATCTGACTCATCATCCACGAAAAAGTATTGAACTTCTTTGCCACCCAGTTTGCCACCGTTTTCATTCACATATTGTTTAAATCCGTTAGTGATAGCGTTACCTAATGAAGCAAAAGTACCTGTAGCTGGAAGCATCAAGCCGACCTTAATTTTTTCACTTGATTGTGCAATTGCTAAATTTGTAGTGGTTACGGCTAGAATGCTCGCAGCTGCAATTTTCTTTAAAACACCTACTTGTTTTGAATTCATATTCATCCCCTTTAAGCCTAATTCCTAATTCAATGTTCCGTCTCACATGAGTATCTGAATTCATGCCTCTTGAAATATTTCTTATATCAATACGGTATAAATCAGAGCTTGAATAGGACAATACTGGGGGTATTACTTGGCGTCCAACACCGATTTAGTATGTTTTTGATACTTATTAAGTATCTAGTAGGTATTGTTTATTGCTGTTGTCGGGTTTCCCGACATTTATTCACTGATTTATCCATTGAGTTAGTTAAAACTCACTTAATTTCTAGATTAAAACAGTGTAGATGCCATATACGTCACATAAAACCCCCATGTAACGCCATAAAACTCCATTAAATTCACTGCCTATGTAACACCAGAAACGCGGCGCTGTAACTAATTGTTTAGCTTATGGATTTACAAGGTTTTAGCGTCTTCTAAGGCGTAGGTCGCACGTTCGAATCGTGCTGGGCAGGCCAACCTTTTCATAAGCCTGTTTTACAAAGAATCATTGAATTACTCTGATTGAACTATTGCTTCTGAGTTTTCAATTTACTAGAACTC
>JACCDI010474464.1_pt1 | contig 22493 bp, 7 predicted proteins | sample 7442791 | NCBI WGS metagenome assembly JACCDI01 (sample SAMN15323434, study PRJNA562643) | freshwater metagenome | isolation source: river surface water | place: USA:Blue River Watershed | collected 2017-08-15
ATATATTCATATTTGTGAGTAATGGAGTATAAATACCAATATCAGTAATAAAACGAGAAATACTAGCATATATAGTATTATAGTAAAATACTTTTTTATAAATATCAAAATTATATTTTTGTGAAATCAGTAAGTTCATATTTGTGACATAAATGATGTGATTTATTAATTTATCCATTTCATAAACTTGTTTATTTACATGATTATATAAATATAATACATGGGATTGATCACCATAAGAGTTATTTGATAAATAAGGTATTAAACCAATATTGTTAAGTGATAAATCCATAATATATGGATATTCATAACAAAGAGTTGTATATAAATTGTTAAAAAGAATAGTATTGATCATAGAGTTATAGATAATATTATTATTACGATTATTATTATTAAAGAGTATGTATAATAATGGATTTGTTTCTAATAAATGGTTGAGTTGATATGTAATAATATTTGAATTATCACCTAAAAATGTAGTAATATAAGTGGATAGTGAAGATGTGGAAGATGTGTTATAATTATTTATTACATCATAAAGATTTAACATCACAGATGTTATATTTGGAATAGTAATAAAAACGGGTATTTTAGATGGATTATTATTTAAGTAATTTGCTAAATCGTTATAATATACAAGGAAATTAATAATATTAGGATTTTGATAAACGACATTAAAGAATAAAGATTGAGAATTTTGAATAAAAATAGATATAATATTATTTGTATAATCAAAAAGATTTAATATATAAATACCGTTATTATAATTTTGATTGATAAATTCATAAAAAGTTGGATTTGAATTTACAACCGTTTGACTATTTAAATATGCTAATTCATTTGGAATATAAATTGTTTGATTTAATAATAATTTAAAATCAATATAATCTACATTATTTTGTATATATTTTGTAATATCTTTTTCTGGATTTGTTAAAATAGGGATTTTTAAGAAACGATAAAGTGGAGTAATCGTAGTTGGTGTAATATTTGTTGAAACAGATATATACGATAATATTTGAGGATTATGTATTAAAAAACTCATTACATTTGGATTTTTATTAATAATATCTGTAATAATATTTGGATAATCACTCATTGAAAATACCAAATTATTATTATATAAATGATATTGATCTAAAGCATATTGAATAAGTAATGCTAATTGAGGATATTTCATAATATTATCATAATAAAGATTAACCATATAATAGTCGCTTTGTGGTACAGTTGGAGATAATGATCCGCGATTTTCCGGTAATACGATGTTATTATTATATTGACAATTCATTAAATTTAATATAGTATTATTTGGTTGAGTAAGTAAAGTAATGATATTTTGATCTAAATAATTTTCGAGTACTGTGCTTAATACAATATCAATTAAATTATATTTAACATCTAATATGTTTGGATTTGTTGTAAAAATGGATATATTCGTAGGATTATCAATTAAATATTGAATCATACGAATATTATTACTTAAGAATAATATAATATTTGGATTCGATATCATTTGTGAAATAAAGAGTGGTACATAATCAATACAATAAAGTAAAAATTGAATAAATACTACGTTTGATTGGATGGATGTGTAATAAATGGCGTAATTATAATTTTGTAATAATAATGTTTTTAGTGTAGATGATTTAGAAAAGATAGTATACATCGAGTAAGATGGTAATAAGTTATTATTTATATATGTAGAAGGTATTGTGTTATAATATAATTTATATATATCTGTGATACATAATGAAATAATATTATTATAAATAAAAAGTTCAATTTTATCATAATCTTCTTTTAATTGAATTATAAAATTTGGATTATTATACAAGAATGTTAATATATGTGGATTATAAGATATGGATGTTAAAAATCCAGCATTACTATAATTTTTATTGATATAACCTAATAAATTAATAATATAATCATTATTTAAACCAGTAGTAGCAATATTTTGGTATAAAGCACGATAAAAGAGATCTTCATTATAAGGTATTCTTACAATTTGATCAATTAAATTAAAAGAGTAATATAAAGGTGGTATTAAAAATTGATTTTCTAAATCACCATAACCTAAATATGCTGTATTTACATATTTCCATAATGATTTATTTAATGTAGAATTATGATAATACAAACTATTCATACTATATAAATAATTATTTGTTGTAATTGTACTATTTGGATAAGTTGGATTTTTACCAGTAGAATATTGAATAAACTCATTTATAAGTAATGGATCGAATTCTAATTGTTCAATCATATATAAACTATAAGATAATAAATTAATAATATTTGGATTATTATAAATTAATGGTATTAATGTTGGATTATTTGTTAATAATGTTACTAATGTTGGTACTTTATATAAATTTTTGTAATAAATATAATCGTTATAATTTTGTTGAATAATTGATTTTAATATAGGGTATGCGTTTAATAAATTTGTAAGTGATGGTGTACTATAAGATGGGAAAGATTCAGGTGGACTTAAAAATGGATTTAAAGATGGTACAGATAAGATAAGATTATATAGATCAGTATATGTATAGTTATTTGCGTTAGGTATTGCGAATGTTCCGAAAAGGGGTAAAAAGTCATTTGTGTATAAAGTAGTATTATTATATAATTCGAGTGTTAATGCTGGATTTTTACCTAAAAATGTTATCATATTTGGATTTAAAGCAATAATATCATTTGAAATAGAAGGAGTATAAGATGAATATTTATTAATCAATAATGGAATATATCTATTTTGGTTCATATATTTATAATAAATGGATTCATTATATGGTTGAGCGATTAAACTTTCAATAACGGGTTCAGTAATTAGTACAGTTCTATATTCTTGATTTAAATAGATATTTAAATATGTTTCAGATACAAGTTCAATTAAATTATTGGATGCAATACTTAAACCTACAATATTAATAAATGATAAGAAATCGTTAACGTTTGTATAAAGTGCTGATACTAATTGTGGATACATTGTAAAAAAATTAATTAAAGTTGGATTTGTATATACAATTGGCATTAAAGCTTCATATTCATCTGTATTTTTTAAAAGTAGTGTTACAATATCAGGGTGATTATATAAATTATTATAATAAATATAGTTGTTATAATTTTGTGAAACGATTGATTTTAATTTAGGATCATTGTTTAATAATAATGTTAAATCAGGTGTTGTATAAGATGGTAATGATGGTAATGATGTATTTAAATAATTTGTATTTTGAATATATAATTCAATATTTGTAAAGAATTTATCGACACTCGCAATATTCATAAATCGTATTGTATCATTATAATTTGCGATATTTGTTAAATAAAAGGATATTGACCTATTTTCACGTAAAAAGAGAAGTATATTTGGGTTATTATCAAGTAATAAGAATATATTACGGAATGGTGTAGGTAATACGGTATTAAAAATGTTATATACATAATTAATAAAATCGTAAATACCATTATTTTCATTAAGTGCGTTGAAGTAAAGATCATTATTATAACTTTGATTAATGTAAGAGAGTATATTTGTATAAAGTGGTGAAGAATAAAGAAGTGGTATATTTGTAATCGTTAGATATGTATTAAATATGCTACTTTGATAAATAGAATATAAATCGGTTAATAAAGGATTTGTAGAAGGTAGTAGTGAAATAAAAATACCAACTTGAATGGGATTTGCTGTTAAATAATCGACTAAAGATGTAACACCTGATGAAATTGGATTTGCGCAATTTTTGGATAAAAAGTTGATTAAATTGGGATTATTTGTAACAGCGGTTACCATGGATGGATATGTAAGTAACAAGGTTACTAAATTTGGATTATAATAAAGATTATCATAATATAAGTTAATATCGGAATTACCTATATAATTTTGTTTTACAAGTGAATCGAGTGAAGGATATGTAGAAAGTAATGTATTAAGTGGTATAGTATTGTAAGGTATCGGTTGAGGAGTATATATATTTAAATAAGGTGAAAATGTTGGATTCGAAGATAATTCTGTATATAAATTTGTTGTGATGGTAGTAAGATAAGATAAAGATAAAAATTGTTCCATAAGTTGTGTGTTAATAAAAAGATTTTCAAGTAATGTTGGATTTTTATGTAAAAAGAGTAATATATTTGGATTTGTTTTTATCTTTGTTAAAAATATATTATTTGAAATGATAATTTCATATATTTTAGTATTACTATAAATAACATTTCGATAAACCCCATTATTATATTTTTGATTCATTAGATTTTGTATTTCACTATTTAAATTTGGGTAAATACTATTAATAGATAAATAGGGTGAAATAGTAGGTTTTGTTTGAACAAGTGTTTCAATATTACGATATGGGAATACAAGTTGAACTAAAGATGAGAATTGTAAGAAACTATCAGGGATATTGATAAAATGTTGTAATAAAAGTGGATTATTAACAAGGAAGTTAATAACAAGAGCATTATTAGGTATTAAGTTAATTAAGAAGTTTAAGTAAGGATAATCGCCGATATTTAATAAATAGAGTAATAAATTATTTTTGGATAAAAAGGGTGAGTTTAAATTATATTCAAACATTTTATTAATATATTTTTGTTGAATAATTTTGCGAATATTTAAATTTTTAACAAGTAAGTTATTATAATAAGAATTTTCATTTGCAATGGTTAACAAACGTTTTGGGTAAAACGCATTTTGGAAATAAGTTGGATTCGGATTAAAGAGTGGAATATTAATTTCATTAATATCATTTGCGGGATCATCAATAAGTGGATTTGTAATAATTTCTTTATAATAACTATTAATATAAGAGTTAAAGAGTGTTAAATTGCTTAAACCAAGATAGTTAATAATATTAGGATTTTTGAGTATTTTGTCAGTAATAATGTTAGGTAATCCAGTATTACTTAAATTGATATAAATAAAATCAACAAGTGATTTTTGTGTAGATAAAGTGTAAAAGTATGTATTATTCATTTGATAGTTAAGTGAATCTAAGGTTGGAAGTGTTACATTCATTAAATTAGTATATTGTAAAACAATATTTTTAAAATCGGGATATGTATCAAGTAATACATATAAAGATTTATTTAATAATGATTGGAAAATAACAGAATCATTATTTGATGTTAAATCGTAAGCATAAATGAGAGTATATAAATCGTACATTGGATTATCGACATTTTGTATAGAAAGGAAGAGTTCAATGGCGTAAGGATTTTGATTAAAATAAAATACTAAATCTGGATTATTTCCGAGGAAAGTGATAATATTTGGATTTTTATATACAGTATATAATAAATTAAAATTATTTTCTAAAAGAGTTACAATAAGTGGATAAGTGATTAAATAAGTATAATAAATATTTAAATTATAATTTTGTTGAATCAGTGATTTAAATGATTCATTATTATCAATTAATGTTGTTAAATTGGATGATGTACCAATACCACTATTAATACCTACAATAAGTGGTGTTTGATTAAGTTGTAAAGCAATATTAGGATTTTGTGTATATGTTCCGTAATATTTGACTAATTCATAAAGATCTAGTATAGGTGAGTTTAAACCGGGTAAAGTCATAAAATTTTGTAAAATGGAAACATTTTGTGTAAAATAGGTAATTAAATTAGGATTATCATATAAGAAGTTAATAAAATTAGGATTACCATAAATAACATTGGATATAATATTTATACTAGTTACATTTTGTAAAGCAAAATAAATAAATTGTAGTACATTTAAATGATTTAATGTATATTGATATAAATAAGGTATATTCGGTAATAAATTATATTTTTGGTTAACGCATTCTTTAAGTAAAGTATATGTATTTAATAAAATATTATATAAAACATAGGTATAATCTAAATTTGTTTTCATAATTCCGATATTTGGAATTTCTAAAAATGCTTTTACATAATCACTATTGGATAACATATAAGTAACTAATAAACTATTTTTTGCTAAAAAATTAATAATATTTGGATTTGTGTAAATATATTGTAATAAATTTGTACTATTTGTGATTAATGTTACTAAATTTGGATTATAATATAAATTTGTATAATATACATTATCAATATAATTTGTAGACACAATCGTATTTAAAATGGTATTATTTGTAAGAAGATTTGTTAAAGATGGTGTTGTACCAATATTACTATTTAAACCACCATTTGTAAGAGTCTTATTTAAATAAATGGATAAATTTGAATTTGTATTTACAATAGCAGTAAGATCACTTGTAGCAAGATGAATATTTGGTAATTGAATAAATTCTAAATAAGCAAATTCATTATAGATCATATATTTTGTTAATTCAATATTATTATAAAGGAAGAGTATAATATTTGCGTTTGATGATATAAAATCAATAATATTGGGTGTAGTTGTATTTTCACTTAAGTTTCCTCCATAATAAATCAAGTAAGAAACAAATGGATTTTGAAGTGCGTTATAATAAATATTTAAATTATTACTTCCATTTACACTATTGTATTGTTGTTCAATAATATTTTTGATAATAGTATATTTATTCGATAAAAGTAAAACGGGAGTATTTAAATACGTTTTGAGACTTGTTTGTAATAGTATATCATAAATATTATTTTGAGAATTATATAAATTTTGTTCAGATGTTAATATGGATATTTCGCTAATATTTTTATTTAAATAAACAACAAGTTTTGGATTATATGCTAAAAAGTTTAGCATAGTATTATTTGAATAAATTAAATTTAATAAAGCGGATGAATTATTTTGAAAGTCATTTAATAAAAGTGAAATTAAATAATCATTATAATATAAAGATTTATAATAAATATTTGTGTTATAATTTTGATTTACAAGTGAATTTAATTGTGGTGTAACAGATAGAAGATATGTTAAATCATTCTTTTTACCAATATATGAATTGATTCCACTTTTAGGTAAACTATTATTTAATAAATCAAGAGTTAACGTAATATTTAATGATGAGTTAATATAATTTGTTATTAATGTAGTAATATCATTTGTTGGATTTTCTAATTCAGGTATATTCAATATATTTGTAAAATTATAAGTATAACCTGATAAATATTCTAAATTTAATTGATTTGTTAATGCTGGATTACTATATAAAAAGTTTAATAAATTTGGATTTAATCGAATTAATTCAGCACTATTTGGTAAAGTCGATGATAAACCATTATACATAAAAAGTGATACACTATAAAGTAAATAAGAAATATTAAAAATATTATCATTATAAAATTGAGGTACACTATTTTTAAAATAATTATAATTTAGTATATATTGTATACTATCAATATTACTATATAAATATGAATCTTTGATAATATTATAAATATTTGTACTCATTAAATGAATATTTGGTAATTGTAAAAAGATATTTAATTTATCATTACTTTGTAATAATACGGAACATAAAGTTGGATTTGAACCTAAAAAGGTTAATATATTTGGATTTTGTGTAATAAATGGATTTAATAATAAATATTGATTTGTAAGTAATATGACTAAATCTGGATTATTATATAAATCAATATAATAATAATTTTGAATATAATTTTGATTGTTTGCGTAATTCGCAATGATTAAGTTATTATTAATTAATGATGTTAATTCAGAAGTAGTACCAATATTACTATTTAAACCAATGGATATTTGTGTTAAATATTGAGATAAATAAGGTAGTGATGATTTTACAATATCATCAATATTGATTAATGGATCTTCTATATGTAGAGATATAAATTGTGAGAATGAAATGGAGTTAGATAAGAAGTAAGTAGTTAAAAGTGGGTTATTATTAAAAAAATTGAGTATATTTGGATTTTTATAAATTTTATTTAATAATTGTTGAGAAAGCGAAACAGTTGTAATCGTCGATAATGTAGATAATAATGTTACAAGATCATCATTATTATATAAATCGATATAATATATATTTGAATTATAATTTTGATTTATTAAAGAATTTAATTTAGGATTATTTTGTAAAAGTGTTGTTAATGGATTTTTTGTACCAATTGTGCTATAAATACCAGTTAAACTTTCATTTAAAAATGGTTGTAAAGATGGTAAATAAGAAATAATAAAATCATATAAATTAGTAATTGGATCTAAAATACCATTATTTGTTAAAAATATAGTTAAATTTGTTGGATTTGAATAAAAATCATCAAGAATGAGTGGATTAAAGTTTAAGAATTGAATAATATTATTATTATAATTGATAGCAATTCGTAAAGATTCATTTGTGGATAATAATGATACTAATTTTGGATTATTGTATAAATCGATGTAATAAATATTTTGATTGTAATTTTGATTTACTAAATTGTTAATATTTAAATATTGATTTAATAAAGTAATTAAATCAGGTGTACTACCGACATTACTTTCTAATCCAATGGGTATTTGTGTTAAATATGGTTTTAAATAAGGTAAATTTTGAACACAACTATTATAAATATTTGTAATAGAATATTCAATATTTGGTATATTAATAAATCTTTGTAAATCGGATAAATTTTGATATAAATAAGATACTAATTTTGGATTACTTCCTAAGAAGAGTAATATATTTGCGTTATCTTCAATAAGATCAATTAAAGTAGGTGTAGTAAAAAGTATGGATAAATAGAGAAGATTAATTAAATTGGTATTATTACGATAAGTTGTATAATAAAGATTATGATTATATGCTTGAGAAAAGAGCATTTCAAAAATTTTATATGAATCAAAAATAAATTGATCTAATGAGTTAATATAAAGTGAAAATGTAGAATTATTTTTAAATAAATCATATAAATTTGTAATTGGTTGATCAATACCATTTAAAGATTTTAAAGTTGAAATTTCATTATTAAAATTATTTAAATAGTTTACTAAATCAGGATTATTTGTCAAGAATACAAGTAAATTTGGATTTAAATAAATAGTTTCTAAAAGATTATATTCACTTAATGATAATAATTGGATTATATTGGGTGTATTTAAATGATATAAATAAATAGTTTCATTATAAGATAAACTATAATTATAATTATATTTTTGATATACAAGAGTATTTAAAATAGAATGATTATTTAATAAAATTAATAAATCATTTTCATAAACACGATTATCACGATCTTCAATTAATAATGAATTAAAAACATCATCATAGTAAACCATTGTTAATCCATTAAATTCTTCAATATTAAGAAGGAATGTATTTGTGAAATCTGTAAGATCTGTGGTAGGAAGTGTAATATTTGTTAAATATGTATATGCTTGTAAAAATTGTGGATGATTCATAAAATATTGAAGTAATGAAGTATGATAATAAAAGTAATTAAATAAATTTGGATTTTGTGATAAAATAGTAAAAATATTTGGTACATAAATAGTGTTATAATAAAAGTCAATAAATTGAATAATAGATGTATATGGATCTTGAAAGTGATATAAGGTAGAATTTATGTTTTGTGTATTGATGGGTATAAGTTTATGTAAATAAAATTCGTGTAAATAGAATTGATTTTTAAGACTTAACAGTATAATAAAATTTTGAATATATAATTCATTGAATGAAATTAAATAAGATCCAAAAGTATTATTATAATTATTATTTTGAATAATTAAATTATAAATATTTGTAGATGGTGATGTAATATTTGGTAATAAATTAAATGTATGAAGTAAAGATAAATCTTCAATAAAAGCAATAATTAATTTAGGATTTAAACCAATAAAAAGGAGTATATTTGGATTTAAATAAATATTATTTAATAATGATGTAACAATTGGATCAATAATAGATAATAATTGTACAAAATATTTATTTTCAAATAATATATTATAATAATGATTTTTATTATAAAGTTGATTTAATAATATTTCTAAATTTATATTATTATTAATAAGATCTGTTAATTCAGTAGTTGTACCAATGGAATAAATATTATAAGATAATGGTGTAAGAAGATTATAAAGAGTAGTATTTAATTTTTGTACAAATGTATAATAATTTGTTAAAGGATTATAAATATTATATGTATAAGGTATTGAAATATCAGTATATGTAAAAGTAAAAAATTGATAAATATATGATTGAGTAAATATATTTGGATCAGTTGTATTTAATTGGATATCATTTGATAAATATTCAATAAATGAGTTATTAATATTGAGGAAGTTAAGAATATTTGGATTAAATGATATAATAGATTGAAAATCAGGTAATGGAGTGATTAAGAGTGGATTAAAGTTGTTAAATAAACGAGTATTTAAATAGACAAATGAAATTATATTTTTATTTTGTAAATCAGTAAAATATATATTTTTATTGTATAATTGTGAATAAAGATTTTTGAGTACACTATAAGAAGGGTTATTAAGTGTATTTTGTAAATAATTTTTTGTAAGTGTATATAAAATAGGTGAATTACTTTGTAAAAGTGGTCTATTTATATCATTATAAAGTAAAATATCATTCAGATTATTACTTGGATTTTGTGTATCAAGATTATTTAAAAAGTAATAAATATCAGATGAATTTGTAATAAAATAAGTTGTTAAATTTTCATTAAAAGCAAGGAATGAAATAATATTTGCGTTAAAACTAAAAGCATTAAATATGATACTGAGTGGATAAGCAGTAATAAAGTTTTGGAAACTAATACTATTATAAATTAAATATTGATAAAATTGATTATTATAATATTGTTGAAGTAAATTTGTAAATATTGGATATTTACTAATTAAAATACTTATACTATTACCTAATTCGTAATTTACATAATTTTGTGGTAAATAAAAAGATGAATATATATAAAATTCTTCATCAGATAATAAACTATTTATATTTTGTGTTAAAAGAGTTGCGTTATTATGAAGTATACCCCAAAAATGGGTAATAACAGAATAATCTAAATGATTTTGATTACGATGATAATTTAAAATATTTTGATTATTATATAAAAAGTTTATAATATTTGGATTCGATACAAGTAATTGATAAATATTTGGAAAATCATAATTATAACCAGTCATTATATTTGGTATTCCATATAAAAAGAAGAATTTATCAAAAATAAATTGAATATAATCACAAGTATTATTATTATAAATACTTTTTTCATAAATAATAATATTTTCACTATTAATATTGTAATCTTGATTTAATAAAGTTAAAAAAATATTTTGATATGTTCCTGAGGAGATGGAAGCATTTTTAAGTAAATAATATTTAAAGGATATGTTATTTAAATTTGTTAATATATTTTGTATATTTGGAATTGTTAAAAAAGGTGTAAAATAATCGACTTGAGAAATATCATATTGTAAATAATCAAGTAAATTACCATTTGTAGGTTGATTTGAAATATAAATCAGTAATGATGGATTTTCATAAATGAGTGGTAATAATGATGAATAAATTGAATTATAAAATAAATAAATAAGATCAATATTTTTGTAAAGTGATTCAAAATAAATATAATGATTATATGTTTGATTCACAAGTGTACCAAGTAAAGTATTGTTTAAAATTTTGTATAAAATAGATTTATTTTGTATATATGAATATAAAGATGGTGCGTAATCATTAATTTCTTGAGAAATATTAAGTGTTGGATCTTCAATACTAACAATGGAAAGGAATATAGATAAATCTGAAGCATTTGTATATAATTGATATGTAAAATCTGGATAATAAGCAAGGAAGTTAACAACATTTGCGTTTTTCGCGATTAAATTTTGTAAAGGTACTGAACTATTAATAAGATCATTTAAAGTGCGATTATTATAAAGATGTTTGTAATACATATTTTGATTGTAATTTTGGTAAACAATATTATTTAAGTTATTAATTTTGTTTATTGAAACAGAAGTATCTTTAACAACACCAATATTACTTAAATCTGCTGTAAATGTGGGTGCTTCTAAATAATTTTTTAAAATAGGATCTAAAGAAACGAATTCATATAAATCTAATGTAAAAGGTAATGATGAAGATTGTATATAAGTGAAAAGAGGTAAAAGTGAATCAATATGAGTATAATAATAGTAAACAAGACGTGGATTTTTATATAAAAATGATAAAAAATTTGGATTTCGATAAATAATATCTGTAACTATATTAATTGTCCAAACAAAGGTGTTATATTTTTCAAGTGCTAAATAAATAAGATCCACTAAATATTCATTTTGTAAAGCATAATAATAAATATTGGAGTTATACTCTTGAGTTACAATACTATTTAAACCTGATGATGAAACAAGTAAAGATTGTGCTTTTACAGATGGAAAAGATAGAAGTGGTTTATCAATATTTGTAATATTTAAAATATTTGAATTAAATGGTGTATTTGTACTATTTACACTATATGAAAGTGAATAATCACTTTTAAAATTATTAAAGAAAATATTTAAATCAGTGATTGGATTATCAATTGTAAGTGTGGTTGATAAATAAGAGTATGAATAATTGAGTAAATTTTTATAAAGAGTAATCGAAGAATTTTTAAAAAAATCAATAATATCTGGATTGTAGTTAAGAAAATTAAGTAAATTTGGATTTTTTTCAAGAATAGAAATAAAGTAAGGAAAAGTGTAATCTTGATAGTTAAGTTGTAAAGAGTAATAAATAAAATCGCATATTTTTTGATTTAAATTGTAAAGTTGATAACGTTCTATATTAAGATAATCTTGATTATAAAGTGTTTGAAATGGATTGAATTTTTCTAAAAATTCTTTGTTATATTCTTGTAAATAAATATTTAAAGTTGTTTTTTCATAAATATCTACAAGATTTGAAATAATATTATCTACACTTGAATTTAATATAAATGTATTAAATAAATCATTATTATTATAAATTTGTTCAGAAAATGTTTTATGTTTAGAAAGGAAAAGTAAAATATTTGGATTTTTATATAAAACATTTGTAAAATCATTATTATTTAAATATTTTAATAATATATCTTGAAGAATAGATGATGTATAAATTGCTTTATAATAAATATTATCATTATAATCACAATCAATAAGACTTTTCATTTTAGGGTAAGTAAGAATAAGTTCTATATTTGGTGAAATATAAAGTGGTGTTAAATTAAGATTTTTATTTGGATCATATTGTGAACTTGAATATTTTCCATTATAAGGATTTATATTATTTTCAAGAGCGTTTAATAATAATGGTAAAGAGTTTAAAGTTCCATAATTTTTAATAATAATATAAATATTTGTATATGGATCTTGTATACCATCTAATTGAAGTATATCGTGTAAAATTTGTATAGATGATGGTAAAGATAAGAAAGTTCGTAAATCTTTATATTGATAAAAGAAGTTAATAAGATTAGGATTTGTGTGAAATATATCAATCATATTTGTATAAGGATAAAAGGATGATGTAGGATGTGAATTATGATAATTATATTGTTGTATACAGTAATATATAAATTCTAATAATGATTCATCTTGTAAATTTTTGTAATAAAGATTAATATAATTATCATAATCTGTATTAATATATTGTTGATAAACGATGGAAGTAATATTTTTGTAGTTAAATATTAAACTTTTGAAAGTATTTAATGTAGGATAAAGAATATTATTATTCACAAGTTTAAAAATATCGATATAAGGTGATTGAATAATAGAAAGTGAATAAAGTGAATTAATTTTTGAACTATTTTCTGATTTATTGAAATAAGATACAATATTTTGATTTTGATATAAAAAGTATACAAAAAGTGGGTTACTTTCAATAATGGGTACAAATTGTGGGTAATTATTAATAAATTGAACAATATTTGTATTATTGTTATTATATAAATTGTAATAAAAGAGATTGTAATTATAATTTTGTTTAGATAAAGTATCTAAAGACGGATAAGTATGAAGTAGTGATAAAATTTGTGGATTATTACCAATACCGCTATATGGACCAGCAATAGGTAAATTAGTATTTAAATATTGTGAAACTTTATTAATTTCGTCAGGATAAGTAAATACACTATATTCAATAGTGAGAGTTGTGAGATTAGTGGTTGGTAAAAGTGCTGCTTTATTATTAAATTCGAGTAATCCAGTAAAGTCATATGGGTTTTCTTTAAAATAAAAGAATAATTTATAATTGTTTGCTAAAAAAGTGAGTAAATTTGGGTTATTACAAAAAATTTGAATAATATTATAAGTTGTACCTTGATTAATGAAATATAAAATAAAATTAATAAATTGATCATTATTCAAAAAGAGATTTAAATAAATATTTTTATTATTATTATAATTATTTGGTATATAATGAATATTATTAACATCATTATAATTATCATAATTTTGATAAATTAAAGAAGATAAATTATCAATATTTTCAATAGATGATGAAAAGAATGAATTAAAAGATTTTTGTAAATAAGATGAATAGTTAGTATTATGTTCAGTATCATATTTAAATAAAATATCATTTAAATCGTAATATGGTATAGTAATATTTGGTATGGAAAGGAATGCTAATAAATTTGTTTCATTACAACAAATAAATTGTGTAAGTATATTTGGATTTTTACAAATGAAGTTAATAATATTTGGATTTGCGTAAATAGTATCTAAGAATAGTGTATAAGTACTATTTGTGAAGTAATTTGGTATAATAGTATTAGTAGATTCGTCATAAAATGAGTTAATAAGCATATTTAATAAAATGCGATTATAATAAAGATTATTATAATAAGTATTAAACATGTAGTTTTGATTAAATAAGTAGTATAAACTGATATTATTGTTATATAAATATGTTGTTAACGTAGTACCATTACCAATAGTATTTGAAATACCATTTGTAGGTTGTGGATTAGGATTAGGATTAAGAAGATAAGTAAGATTTTTGATGGAAAGGAAGGGTGAAGCAAAGGTGTTGTAAAGATCTGTCATAGGATTTTTAATGTTATATACTTCAGACCCTTTAAAAACAAGGAAGTCATAAAGTGTTTTTGTATTTGTACTTAAATAAGTTGTTAAATTTGGATTGTCATAAAAGAAAGCAAGTAAATTTGGATTAAAATTAATAATATCTGTAATAATATTTGGGAAACCTTCATAAATTGGATTAATTAAGTTAAGATTATATTGTGAAATGGCGAAAGTAAGAAGTGTAACAATATCAGGGTTTTGAAGAATATTGTAATAGAGATTATAATTATAATTTTGGTTAATCAGAATACTTAAAGATGGATAATTATTAAGTAATACTTTACGATTAAAATCTGTTTGATTTAGTTGAGTAATAATTGGATAAATAAGAGAATTATCTAAATATGAATTTAGACGAGTAGGTTCGAGTAATGTTGTTAAATTATTATTAATATTATCAATACCTGAAATGGATAAAAAGAAATCAACATCATTAAAATTAAAATTAAAATCATAAGTAAGATTTGTATAGTAACCAAGAAGATTTAATATATTTGGATTCACAAATCCATCTTGTCCAATAATCATAACTTGTAATAATGCGGGGTATTGTAATAACAAAGTTACAAGATTGGCATTATAAAAAAGTTTATGATAATAAATTTCATACATATAATTTTGATTTACTAAATAGTTAAGTGCCGGATAACTTGATAAAAGTTTTAATATATCATTTGTTGTACCAAGAATACTTGAATGTATTTGTATAATACCATTTTGTGGGCAATTTTGAGATAAAGATGGTGCTAAATAAGAAATAAGAGTAGGATAATGAGCATTAATGAAGCAAAAGATATCTGTTTTAGGATTTGAAACATAATCAGTAATACCTAAATCAATATTATTATATTCGCTAGTTAAAAAACTGGTATAAATTGCTATATTTATTGGAAGAGAAAAGTAGTTTATTAAATTTGGGTTTTGAGCAAAAAAGAGAAGTATATTTGGATTTTTATAAATAATATCATTTACAAAATGTGGATTTAGAATAGCAGAAACACTATAGTTTATAAAATTAACAAGAATATATTGATTTAATGAATTTTTAGTACGTAGCGCTTGATCATATATATTTATATCATTAATAGAGTTATATTTTTGGTTTACTAAAGATTGTAAAACAGGATATGTTTGAATAAGTATAGTAGCGGGATCGCTCATAATAAGAATATTTTTAATTCCTCTATGATAAAAGAATATATTTTATATATAAAATATACTTATATAAAAAATAAAGTTTAAAAAAAATTGAATATATAAAAGAAAAAAAAGAAAAAAAAGGAAAAGAGAGAAGTGAAAAAGGGTAATAAATATAAAAAATTTATATAAATATAATATAGAAAGAATTTTTAAATAAAATGAAACTTCAAATTGAAAATTTTGAAAATGTACAAAATCAAGATTATACAATTACTCAATTTCAAAATGGTAGAGTTACACACACTAATTTAGAAAAAAAAGGTGATATGCCTTTATTTATGAATGAAAAAGATCCTAAAAGTCGTATTGTTCAAAATAATTTTCAACAAGAGTTATTATATGGTATTCAAGAAACATCTAAATTAAATCAACTATATTTTTCAAAAAAAAATCTTGATTTAATTCAAGATATGATAAGATATCGTGTATATATAAAGAGTAATCAAAAGTATATAATAAGTCGTCAATCCAATGTTGAAGTACAAATTGTAATGAGATCCATATATTTACAACAATCTACGAATTTACCAACAAATATTAAAGAACAAATTACATATTTAAATAATTTAGTAGCAGATTGGTGTGTAGAGAAGATTATACCGGAAGTAGAACAACATGTAGGATATATAAGGGATATATCTTATTATCCAATGCCGATTGATTTACCGAAGAATATGTCTCAAAAAGGGAGTCGTACATTGCGATCTGTAACAAGTACTTTTTAAATAATAAAATGATATAATATTTATTTTATAAGATGAATTTTTATAAAATAATATGAATTTAAAAAAAATTAAAATCGAAGAATAAAGTAGAATTAAAAATGTCAGCAGTATTAAATGTTTTAGCAATTATCGGATTAGTCGCTATATTAGTTGTAGTTATTTATTATATATGGAATTATATTTCAAAAATGAATAAAGACGCTTCTATTGCAAAGGAGCGTCCTACACCTACATATATGGAGCAAACGGGTTTAAAGTGTCCTGATTATTGGATGTTATCTGGTTTAGATGGAAATGGTAATTATATATGTGAAGATAAAAAAGAGTTAATGAAACAATATGGTAAAAATAGTGCTAGTGCTAAATGTTATTCAGATGTAAGTGGTAAGAAGATGGTATTTTCGAAATTTGATAATAAAACACATTGGGCTGATATGAGTGATGAAGATAAAATTAAATTTGCTGCTACAAAAGTAAATACAAATTATAGTCGTTCTGAATGGATTAAAAATTGTGGACCCAATGTAGGAAATGGTGTTTCTACACGCGCTGTATGGTCTGGTTTAGATAAATACGCATAAATTGGGAACCGCTTCGGTTCCCAATGGCCCTCCCGCTATAAAAACTTTTTATTTATATTTATTTGTTAATAAATTAGTTATTTATTAACAAAATGATACCCGAACAATGTTATAAAAACATGTTATCAATTCTTGAGTATCTATTTTTGTAAAATTGTCCGGGGAAAATATATAAATTAATTTGTTAACAAATAAAATATTTAATTAATAACTAATTAGTAAAAAATATTAAAAACAATATAATAAATATAAAGGGAAGTTCATAAGAAACCGTAGGTTTCTTATACCGTAGGTTTCTTAATTCTTATAGAGATGGTTTTATTTCATTTTTTTGACGAAGAGGATAAAATATATGATGAAGAAGCAAAAAAGAGTATAAAGGTGGTTGAAAAAAATATAGATAATTTAGATGAATCATTTATAGATCATTTAAATGAATATCAAATTTATAATAAACAAATTGCTGAATGTAAATCTTGGTTTGATGAATATGAAACAAATAGTAAATCTCCACGAGTATTAATGTTAGTAGGTAAAAAAGGTTGTGGTAAAACATTATTAGCACAATTATTATTGAAAAACTATGGATATGAAAAGAAGGATATTATAAAGGATATTAATGATGATCAATTTTCAAAAAAACAGATTAATGAAATGATAAAAAATTCATTTATATATAAAAATTTTAATGAATATAATAATCAAAAATATGGATTTATATTTGATGATATAGAGTTAATGTTAGATACAGGTGATAATATTATATTTAATGAAATTATGTCTATGATAAAGAGTAGTAAGAAGAGTGAAATCAAGAAGACAAAAAATGAATTAAAAGAGTTAGAATCGAAGAGTAAAAATAAAAGAAAATCTACAAAAAAAGATGAACAAAAAGAAGGTTATGTAAATGATATTATAATATATAATCCAATTATATGTACTTGTAATTATACAAATGATAAAAAGATGAATGAATTTAAGAAATTGTGTAAAGTGATTGAATTAAATATGCCTTCGAATTATGAATGTGATTTAGTATTAGAACATTTTAAAAAAATATATAAAGTAGATGTAAATCAATTGATAAAAGGCGATATTTATGAATATTGTGATTATGATATAAGAAAGATAAAAAATTGTATTTATCAAATTAGTAAATTTAATCATTTTCATGGAACCATTACAAGAAAAGAGTTTCATACTTATCAATTAATTTTTGGAAAAATGGATATTCATTGTCAATTAAATGAAGCAACCTATCGGATATTAAATACACCATTAACAATACCAGAAACAGAAATATTATATTCAGCAGATACATTATTAACACCATTAATGATACATCATAATTTAATAGATTATATAAAAAATTGTGGTGTAAATGGATGTAAAGATAAAAATATAGAATTTGAAACAAAATTTGATGTATATGAAAAGTGTATTGAAAGTATATGTGAATATGATAAAGTTCAAACATCTGTATATAGACATCATGATTGGGATTTATTACCAAATTTGGCATCTTATGAATCTTTATATGTACCTAATTATCATTTGCGAAAATTGAATTATATAAATAATGGTAAATTTAAAATTCAATTTACAAATATTTTAAATAAAATATCACAATTAGAAGTAAATAAAAAGATGATACAAAATTCACATTTTTCTTTAAATCGCATTATAATTGATGATGATGAATTAATGTATATAATTGAAATATTTTTAAATTATTTAAAAATAAATCGAATTGAAGAGAATGATGAAGATGAAAATATGAATGAAACAGTAGATGAAGAAGTTATAGTAAAAAAAGAGCGTCAAAAGAAGTCAAATATAGTAATATGTAATGATTTAAATAATTCTGAATATAAAAAGATAATTCAAATTATGAATAAGTATAATATTGATGTAAAATCGTTAGAATCGATATTAAAAATTGAAAAATTAAATTTATTTGAAAATAAAAATCCAAAACGATTAACATCAAAAACAAAAGAAGAGTTAGAATATTTTGTAACTGCTCAATCATTATCGATTGAAGAAGAATAATATTTTATGAAATATTATTAGCATCATAAATAATAGATCTTCCACTATTATCAATTTTATTTTCAGGATAACAAATAGCACAATATCCATTTTGATCTTCACATTTACAATTAGAAAGTGGTTTATATGTATTATCTTTCATTAAACAAAGTCGATTAACGTGTGATGGTAATAAATTTTTTGATCGACAAAAAGAATCTAATGAATGTACTGGATAAAGATAGTCTTCACCATCGGGTATTTGCGAAGATAATTTATTTGGATTTGGTAATTTATCTGAAAAATATTCAGTTTGAACAAAATTATTTAATTTAAAATATAAATAATATAAAATAAAGATTGAAATGAATATAAAGATGATGGATAAAAATAAACCAAATTTTGTAATATTTTTTTTTTTATTAAAAATAGTATATATCATAATTTTATATAATTTACTAATTATATAAAATATTTTAAAATCATTTTATTTTTTTATAATTTTTATATTAAGCAATTTTACATAAACTTTGTGTTTCTAATCCATGATAAGGAAGAGCATATTGTGTATTATCAGGATTAATTACTTCAAATGTACTATCATACAAATTATCAACAATATGTAAAGGAGAAGATAATTCAATATTATTTTCCATATTTGATAAATGTTCTACATTTTCATTGAATTGTTGATCTTGAACTTCATATTGTTGATCTTGATCTTGAGCTTGTTCTAAATATTCTTGATAATACTTCGTATTTTCATCCGTTTCATTATTTTCGAATGTTTCTTTACTAGTTAAATAAGATGAGCAAACTTTTGTGAAATGATTTAGTTTATTTTGATCAATACGTGATTTTGAAATAAAATCAATAGATAATGTTACAATAAAAATTGTTAAAATAGGAATTAAAATTTGAAGAATATATGAATTTGATGAACATTTCATAGAAACACAAATACCATAAACAACGATACCGCAAATTAAGGCAATAGGGAAACTGAATGTATATAAAGGATTTTGATATAATAAGAAACTTTGAGCAATTTTACGACACTCGTTTTCCATTTTTATTTTCTATATTATAAAAATATATTATTTATATAATATTTTTAAATTTAAAATTATAATTTTACAAAATATATAAATTAATTTTTGCGATTTACAACATTTGGAACTGACATGCGAATTTGACCATTATATAATAAAATAATAAAAAGAAGTAAGACAACAAGAACAGGTGGCCAAATATTAAAATAACCTAAATCATTTAAGTTTGAATATAATGAATATTCAACATATTGTGACACATTACTTGTTGTACTTGAAAAAGATGGCATAGTATAGTTAATAAGTGTAACAAAAAGATATGCTACAACTAAACCAATGACAATTACTAAAACAGGATGTAATGTTGGTACACTTTTCATTAAATAAACACACATGGTTAAAACAATAATTAATGAAATGGCGTAATTTAATGTAAATTTAAGATCTTGATCATTCATTTTAAATCTATTTTTCTTTTACTAATTATAAAATATATATTTTTTATATTGAATATATAAAAATTATAAAAATAAATTAAAAAAATAAATTTAAGAATAAAAAGAATAAGATGATGAATCGTCTTTGGGTTTATTTTCAATAATTTGATTTTCAATAATTTGTATTTTATTTTCATAATCTTTAATCATATTTTGATTCATTTGTTGAAGAAGTAAAATTTCCTGATCTTTTGATTTTAATTCTTGAAAAAAAGTATGATTTATCTTTTCAATATGTATACTCTTTTTTTCTATATTTTTAATTCTTTCATCCATATTTTCTAATTTTATTTGTATTGTATTTAATGTGTTTACTGTACTTTCACATAAATGTCCTATTTGAAAAATATAATGAGTCAATTGTTCTTGATTTTTTAATATTTGTTCAGAATTCATGATTTGATCGTCTGTATTTATTTTTCGTTTTTTCGATTGTTCCATATTTTCTTTTTCTTCTCTTTTTATATTTTCCTTTATATTCAAAATATAAAATATAAAAATCTTTTTTTATAATTTTTTTATAAATGTATTATTTTAGGTATATAATTTTTATTTTTATATTTATTTGGTTTTGTAAAATATAAATCAATCATTTTTTCAATCGAATCATTTTTATTCATTTTATTTTTAATTTCAGTTGCTAATTTATTTTCAATTAAAATAAAATATATAGGACAAGGATAAACAATTTTATGATGATAATAATCAAAGAAATGCGATTTATATTTATTAATTCTTTTAATAAATTTTAAATATTTTGATTTTTTTAAAAATTCATAACCTCTATAGATTCCATACTTTTCATCAGATACCCATGCTGGAATTGTAATAAAAAATGATAAAGGTGCTCTATTATTATTTTCATCTAACCATTTTTCAAATAAAAGTGCTATATTATATATCATATCTTCAAAAAATGGTGGATTTGCTACATAAAATCCTTTATACGGTTTTACTCCATAAAAGTTTCCATTACTTAAAAAATATTTTTCAATATCATAAAAGATAGAATTATATTGAGTGTATTGTGTATTAAGAGCAGAACCAAATAATTCATAGTCGTATTTATATATTTTTTTTAAATTTTGATAAAATTCAGGATCACAAGCTAATTGTTCATTTTGTATATCCATTGTTTCATATCTTAATAATAATGAAGCAAATAACTTTTCATAGATATCTTTTGTATAAGATATATTATTTTTTTTACAATAGTATATATATTGATTTTTTAATTTATTATATAAATAATTATGTATTTTAATTAATGGTATTTTAATATTTATATCATTATGAACTATTTGAAGTATTATAAAGTTATTATTTGTAGGAGTAAATATTATTTTATATTCTTTATTTATTCTTTTATATAAATTTGATTTTTTATATTTTTTAATTTTAACAATAATATTATTTAGTTTTTTAAT
>JACCDI010676391.1_pt1 | contig 22489 bp, 22 predicted proteins | sample 7442791 | NCBI WGS metagenome assembly JACCDI01 (sample SAMN15323434, study PRJNA562643) | freshwater metagenome | isolation source: river surface water | place: USA:Blue River Watershed | collected 2017-08-15
CTTGCCATCGTGATCATGGCCGCGGGAAAAGGCACCCGCATGAAGTCCCGCCACCCCAAGGTCTTGCACCGCTTGGCGGGCGAGCCCCTCTTGGGCCATGTGATGCAGGCCGTGCGTGCCCTGAACGCCCCCCAGACCATCGTGATCACAGGCCACGGGGCTGAAGACGTCGAGGCCTACCTGCGCGAGGTGGACCCGCAGGTGCACTGCGTGCGCCAGATGCCGCAGCGCGGCACCGGCCATGCGGTTCAGCAAGCCGTTCCGGCCTTGCCCGATGAAGGCGTGACCCTCATCCTCAACGGCGACGTGCCCCTCATACGGTCGGCCACCGCAGCCGCCTTGATCCAGGCCTGCCAGGGCCGTCAACTCGCCCTGCTCACTTTGGAGTTGGCCGATGCCACCGGCTACGGCCGCATCGTGCGCGGCGCCGACGGCCAGATCCAGGGCATCGTGGAGCACAAGGACGCCACCGCTGAGCAGCACCGCATCCGCGAGGTGTACACCGGCGTCATGGCCGCGCCCACCCGCTGGCTCAAGCAGGCCGTGATGGGCCTGAACAACCACAACGCACAAGGCGAGTTCTACCTCACCGACGTGGTGGCACAGGCGGTGGCCGCTGGCCTGCCCGTGACCAACGTCACCGCCGCCGATGAGACGGAAGTGCTGGGCGTCAACAGCCCCGCGCAACTGGCCGACCTGGAGCGGCGCTACCAGGCCCAGCAAGCGGCAGCCCTGATGGAAGCCGGTGTGCGGCTGCGCGACCCGGCGCGCCTGGATGTGCGCGGCAGCCTTGTCTGTGCGCAGGACGTCGAGATCGACATCAACTGCATCTTCGAAGGGCACGTGCAGCTGGGCGAAGGCGTGCGCATCGGCGCGCACTGCGTGATCCGCGACGCGGTCATTGAAGCGGGGGCTGTCATCCACCCCTACACCCACATCGACGGCCATGGACAGCCCGTCCGCGTGGGCGAGGGCTCACTGGTGGGCCCTTATGCACGCCTGCGCCCTGGCGCAGACTTGGGTGCCGAGGTGCACATCGGCAACTTCGTGGAAGTCAAGAACAGCCGTCTGGACACGGGCGCCAAGGCCAACCACTTGGCCTACCTGGGCGACAGCACCGTGGGCAAGCGGGTGAACGTGGGGGCCGGCACCATCACGGCCAACTACGACGGTGCCAACAAACACCGCACCGTCATCGAGGACGATGCCCACGTGGGCAGCAACTGCGTGTTGGTGGCCCCCGTCACGGTCGGCGCGGGCGCCACCATCGGCGCCGGCAGCACCATTGGCAAAGATGCGCCCAGGGCCCAACTCACGGTGGCCCGCGCCAAGCAGCTCAGCCTGCCGGGCTGGACACGGCCCGCCAAGTCCAAACCGAAGCCCTAAGCCTGCCCCTGCGCAGCCCAGGTGTCCAGCGCCAGGCACAGGTCGTCCCAGGCCTTGGCCTTGTCGATGGGATTGCGCAACAAGTAAGCCGGGTGGTACGTCACCACCACGGGCACCCCTTGTGCGCCCGCCCATGGCGTGTCCACCGCGCTCAAACGGTGCACGCGGCCGCGCAATCGCCCGATCGGCTCGGCGCTGCGCAGCAGCTGCTGGGCTGCAAACCGGCCCATGGCCAGCACCAGCCGTGGCTGCACCAGTTGCATCTGGCGCTGCAGCACCGGCTCACAGGCGGCCAGCTCTGAAGGATCGGGGTTTCGGTTCTGGGGGGGCCGGCATTTGACGGTGTTGGTGATGAACACCCGTTCACCCCGAGCGGCGGCATCGTCCGCCCCAGCGGCATCCACCCCCCCAGCCGCCGGGTCCTGCTCGCCACGGCTCAGGCCGATGGCCCCCAACATGCGGTCCAACAGTTGTCCGGCCGCACCCACAAAGGGCTGTCCCAGCCGGTCTTCCTGCTCCCCCGGCGCTTCGCCCACGACCATCCACTGTGCACGGGGATGTCCAGCCCCGAACACCGTGTTGCGCCGGGTCTCGCACAAGCCGCATCGACGGCAGGCAGACACGGCGGACTGCAAGGCGTCCCAACCGAGCTGGGGCTCCCAAGCACTGGGCTGGCCTGCCGCCGGGGGTGAAGCCTGGCTGAGCATTGGAGAAGCCGGTTCGGCCGCCGAGGCCGTGGCCGCCAGCAAGGGGCCACCCAGCGCCTTCTTGGCAGCAGGGGCCGACTCGCCAGGGCTCGGTGCCGCCAGGGGCGGGGCTGGCAGCGCATCGGGCCAGGCCACACCCATCTCGCGCAACATGGCGCGTTCAACCGGGCTGAGCTTCACACACCTTCTCCAAGGCCTGGCGCATGTCCAAACGCATCAGCACCGCGTCCTCGCGTGAACTGCGCACATTGGGGTAGTAACCACGCCGCAGGCCAGCCTCTTCGAAGCCGTAGGCCTCGTACAAGCCACGGGCCGCCCCATTGCTGGCCCGCACCTCCAACCACATCCACCACAGGGCGCGCGGCACCGCCCAACGCACCAAGTCGTCCAGCAACAGCCGTGCATAGCCGGCACGCCGGTGCTCCGGGTGCACCGTGAGGTTTAACAGGTGCAGCTCTTCCACGCCCTCCATGGCCCAGGCATACGCCAGCAGCGCCGGCGCAGCACCCGCCTCGCGCGCAGCCTCGGCACCGCCCCACAGGCCTTGCGCACGGTAGCCACTGGCCATCGAGTCGACGAAGTTTCCACGGCTCCACGGGAAGGGATAGGAACACACCTCGATGGCCATCAACTCATCAAGGTCGGCCAGCTGCAAGGGCCTCAGCTGCAGCGCCAGGGGTGGGTGCACGTTCATGTCAGCCCGCTTTGGCGCTCGGCGGTGGTCAGGGCCACGCGGTCGCGAACATACCGGGGCATCACCTGCGCCGCGTCCCGCTGCGGCCCGGCCTCCCAGGCCAACACCGCACACCGCCCCAGGGCTGCGCTTCGGTCGTGGGCTTCGGCTGCCCAGAACAGCGCTTGGCCCTTTAGGGCCGCCGCGTCAGCCTCGGGCATCAGGGCCAGGCCGGACCCGGCCAGTATCCACGCCGGCTCGGTGCAGGCCCCGCTGCGCAGCGCCCACCAAGCCTGCGCCACGTCCTCAGGTGCACGCACCTGTGGCCCATCCAGGCACGTCCAACCCTGCCCGCTCCACCGCATCCGTTCATCGTAGACCTGGCCCATCCGGGCATCCACGGCCACCGCCACCGTGCAGGGCCCCTGCGGCTGCAGCAACCCATGGGCCAGCGCCTGCTGGCGCGCATCTTCGGCCACGATCCACAGGCTGGGCACCGATACCGCGCGCAGGTCCAAGCCCAGCGCGAGTCCCTGCACCGCCGCACAGGCCCCGCGAAGGCCCGTGAAGGCGCCGGGCCCTTCCCCATAGGCCAGGCCATCAAGGTCACCCCAGTTCAGGCCATGCCGCTGCAACAGGGCCTGCGCCGCAGGCAACAAGCGCTGAGACGCCAAGGCCCCGCCGGGCTCCTCGTGCCCGTGAACGCGGCCATCCTGGCACAGGGCCAGGCAAAGGCGCTCCGTCGAGGTGTCCAGGGCCAACAGCTTCATTCGGTCAGTGTAGGACAGGCCACCGCTGCACCGGCCGTGCGAATATTGCGCCATGCCTCGAATGAGCCTTACCACCCTTCCCGCCCGCACTTTGGGTACCGGCTTGTTAACGGCGGCCCGCGCCGTGGCCCTGGGCCTGGTCAGTTTCAGCGCGTGGTGCAGCCCTGCCCTGCCCCCGAGCGTGCTGCAGGCCTTGGAGCGCGCCAAGGTGCCGCCCGAGGCCTTGGCCGTCGTGGTGGAGGACCCCCGTGGCGGCACCGCGCGATTGCGCTGGAACACACAGCAGCCGATGAACCCGGCCTCGGTGGTCAAGCTGCTCACCACCCTGGCCGCATTGGAGGACCTGGGCCCCGCATGGACCTGGCAAACACCGGTGTGGCTGGAAGGACCGATCGACAACCCGGGGCCCGAGGGCGTGTTGCAGGGGTCGGTGCACATCAAGGGCAGCGGGGACCCCAAACTCAACCTCGAGCGCGTGTGGACCCTGCTGCAGCGTCTGCGCGGGCTGGGTGTTCGGGAGATCCGCGGCGACATCATCCTGGACCAATCCGCCTTCGCTGCACCCATGGGTACAGCGGGCGACTTCGACGGCGAATCGCTGCGGCCCTACAACGTGCAGGCCCGGGCGCTCATGCTCAACCAACGCACCGTGATCTATCACTTCGTGCCGGATGCCGCGCGGGGTGTGGCCCGTGTGATGGCCGAGCCCGCCTTGCTGGGCGTGCAGGTGGAAGCGACGGTGCCCCTGGTGGGCGGCCCCTGCCACGATTGGCGCGCACAGCTCAAGGGGCAGCTTCACGACCCGGCCCGCGTGCGGTGGCTTGGGCGCTACCCGGCGGCCTGTGGCACGCAGCAGTGGCCCGTGGCCTATGCCGATCCGGCCAGCTACGACAGCAGGCTGCTGCAGGCCCTGTGGGCGGGCGTGGGCGGCCAGCTCCGCGGCACGGTGCGGGAGGGCCCCGCCCCCGCACGGCCGCCCACCTTCGAATGGGCCTCGCCGTCGCTGTCCGACGTGGTGCGCGACATCAACAAGTTCAGCAACAACACCATGGCGCAGTTGCTGGCCCTGAGCTGGGCCGCGCAACGGCCGGGTGCAACGACTGTCGAGCCCGGCGCGGCCCTTCAGCAGTGGGCACACAGCCGCCTGGGGGGCACAGGGCTGCGAATCGAAAACGGATCGGGTCTCAGCCGCGACCAACGGCTCACGGCCGAGCAGGTGGCCACCTTGCTCAAGCAGGCGTGGGCCAGCCCCGTGCTGCCCGAACTGATGGCCTCCTTGCCCGTGGCCGGCGCACCAGACGGCACGCTTCGGCGCCTGCAGGCCTCAGCCGGGCGGGCGCACCTGAAGACAGGCTCGCTGCGTGATGTGGTGGCTGCGGCAGGCTACGTCCTGGGGCGCAGCGGCCAGCGGTGGGTGTTCGTGGTGCTGATTCACCACGAACACGCCCAGGCGGCGCGCCCCGCCTTGGAGGCCCTGCTGCAGTGGGCCATCCAAGACGAAACGCCCGCGGTGCTCAGATCCAGCCCGCGGCGCGCACCGCCCTGATCACGGTGTCGCCCATCAGCTGGTGCCCGTAGGGCGTGGGATGGAAGCTGTCCGAGAAGAGCCAGGTCTTCCACCAGCCGGCCGTGCGGCCCGCGGTGGCATCCAGGGCAGCGTCGGTGCAGGTGGGGAAGGTGTAGCTGGGCAGGCCCTGGCTGTCACGTCCCGTGATGGGGCAGGCGGTGTCGATGGCATTGCTCAGGCCAAACGACGCCGGCGAATTCACCTGTTGGGCAAACGTGCCGTAAAAGTCAATGATGATCACGCGCGGGTCGTTGGCGGCAAGGGTGCGCAGGCGGTCATTGAAGGCGGTGATCCAGGCCCGGATGCCGCCCTGGATTTGGGTGGCTGCAGCAGCGCCGGCCGTGGCCGAGACACCCCCCAACACGGCGCGAAAGCGCGGTGTGACGGTGATGTCGGGCATGTTCAGCACCACCACGTTGCGAGCGCCACGGTCCAGCACCTGTGTGCGGATGTCGCTGTAGAACGTGTCGGCCAAGGCCACCATGTACGCACCTGCAGCACGCTCGGCGAAGCCAGCGGTGGTGGGGCTCAACGCACCCAGGGCCGAGGCACTGAGCTGCTGGCCCAGGAAGGCCTGGTAGGCCGCGACACCTGCAGCGCCGGAGGCGGCACCCAGATAGGCGCCAGCCAAGTCGGCAGCGTCGTTTCCGCCGCCATCGATCAACACCAGGGCGTTGCTGAAGCGGCTGGCCGAGGCGGCCGCCATCTGCGTGCCAACCCGCAGCGGGCTAGCAGCGCCACCCAAAGACGCACCGGTGACGATGCGTCCTCCGCCGATGGCGTAGTTGGTGCAAGCGGCGTTGCTGCTGGCGGCAAAACCGGTACCGGTGGACGTGTAGGCATTGCACTGTGCAGCGCCCGACACGCCAGCGGCATCGGCTACCAGCTGCGTCCACAGGGGATAGCCCTTGGGGTCGCCCGCCTTCTGAACGGTGAACTTGATGCCAAAGGTGCCCACGTCAGCCAAGCTGTCGCCAAACACCACCACCGAGCCAATGGAAGGGCCGCTAGAGCCGCCGCCGCAGGCCGCCAACAGCGCGGCGGTTGCCAGGGCCACCAGGCCTGATCTGAAAAATCGCATAGATGCCTCCGGTCACAGGGATATCACAAGTGACCGTGACTGTACGCAGGGCACCCTGCGCCCAGACTGAGGGCTTACCCGCTGAAGGGGTCCGCACCCGCGCCAGGCCTGCGCCTGGCACCCCACCAGGCTCAGAACGGGTTGCGCACCGCCCGCGAGGCTGCGATCTGGCCCAGGCGCGACTGCAGTGCCGGGCCAAACAGCTTGTCGGTGGCGTATCCCCAGGTGGTGGTGTCCGCGCCCGTGACCAGGGTGTCGGTGCCACAGTTGGGCGGCGGCGCCGTGGGCAAGCACATCGGGGTGGCCAGGTCGTTGAAGCCGTAGAAGGTGTTGAAGGGCGGCTGGATGTCGCGCACCATTTGGTCGGAGGAAACCAAGCCGATCAGCCGGCCATCGTTGATGATGGTCACCCGCAGGCCGGCATTGAACGAATCGGTCAGCTGCGACAAGAACCGGGCCCGCGTGATGGCACCAGCCGGCTCAGGCTTGGCGGCGGTCTCGGCTGCGCCAAAGGGTGCCAGGCCCAAGTCGGGCGCGGTGACCAACAAGACCGCGGGGCCTGCTCGCGCCACCCGGTTGACCTGCAGGCCCAAGGCGACGCCGCGCTCACGCGCCTCGGCCCGGAGGGCATCTTGGGTTCGTGCCGGGTACTGGGCGTACAACTCCAGCACATCGTTCATGCCGAAGTACATGGTCACCATCTGCTTCTCGGCGAAGGCGCCCCCGGCCAGGGCGCGGTCCACCTGAGCGGCCACCGCAGCCGCCTTGGCACCCACCTCGGCATAGATCTGTGCATTGATCGCGGTCACCGCATTCGGGTTGCACTGCGCAAAGGTCAGCCCAAACACGGAAGCCACGTTCTGCACCCACAAGGGATGGGTGGCACAGTCGATGGTGGATGTGCCAGCGGCATAGGCGTTGATGCCGTACTTGCGCCCATCGGGCAGCAACACGCTCAACTCGTCGCCCAGCACCATCAGCCGCTCAGGCTTGAAGGGTTCGATCGCGCCGGAGGCGCCACCGCAGCCCGCCACCACCAGGGCCGCGCCGGCGGCGCACACCCAGGTCAGCATGCGCGAGCATCCGCGCCACACACCTGCCACAGCTGAAGAAATCATCCCTGCTCCAAACAGGCCAGCCAAGCGCTGACCCCAATTCGATTCCGCCTTGCCCAGCCTCAGGCCGCCGCTCGGCTCAGGCGGTCCCGCACGCCGTCCCATTCGGCACCCTGCGGGGGCTCTTCCACCCATATTTCACCACCACCCTGCTCCGCCAAGACAGCGTCCAGGACGCGCAGACCGGCAAACAGTTCATGTGCCACGGCCTGCGGGCTGGCGGGCATGGCACGCCAAACCACATCGGCATACGCCGCACCGCTGGGGCAGGCCTTTGAATATAGCGCCAGCGGCCCATGCACCGGGGTGGGCCAATGGGCTGCGGACACCAGCCGCACACGGGAGGCCGGCGCGTAATGCGAGGCCAAGGTACCCGATGCACGGGGCGCAGCGGCATCCCGCTCACCCAAGGCTTGTCCACAGGCCTGCTCCAAGGCACCACGGTCCACCGTTCCAGGGCGCAGCAGCACGGGGCGGCCCCGCGTGCAGTCCACGATCGCCGACTCGATGCCCGCCTGACACGCACCCCCATCGAGCACCAAGAGGGCGGGCCCAAACTCATCACGCACGTGCTCGGCACGGGTGGGGCTCACGCGGCCAAAGCGATTGGCGCTGGGCGCAGCCACACCCGGAACACCCAGTTCCAAGGCGCGCTGCAGCAGGGCGCGCGCCATGGGGTGGGATGGGCAGCGCAGGCCGATGCTCGCCTGCCCACCGGCGCAGGCAGCCGCCACACCAGGGCGGCGCGGCACGATCACCGTCACGGGGCCGGGCCAAAATGCCTGGATCAGCTTGCGTGCAACACCGGGAAGCTCACCCGCAAACACGGCTGCACCCGCTTCATCCAGCACATGCACGATCAGGGGGTGGTCGCTGGGCCTGCCTTTGGCCGCGTAGATGCGCGCCACCGCCGCATCGTCGTCAGCGCGGGCCCCCAAGCCGTACACGGTCTCGGTCGGGAAGGCCACCAGGCCGCCCTCGGCCAAGATGCGCGCGGCCCCATCGATGGCGGAGGGATCGGTCATGTGAAGTGGCGTGTGCGCAAAGCCCAGTGGCTCTTCAGAAGGCTGGCAAGCCCAGCATCGTGCAGGCCTGCAGGGCACGCTCGCGGGCTTGTTCGGGCGTACCCGCGGTCACGGTCAGGTGGCCCATCTTGCGGCCCTTGCGCGCGCTGAGCTTGCCGTACAGGTGCAGGTGAACGCCCGGCACGGACAGTACGTCGGCCCAGGGGGGCGTACGGGCCGCACCGGCGGCGTCAAACCACACGTCCCCCAACAGGTTGAGCATCACCGCTGGCGCCAACAGCGTGGGTTGCACCAGGGGCAGGCCCGCCAAGGTGCGCACCTGCAGATCGAACTGCGACACATCGCAGGCATCCACCGTATAGTGGCCCGAGTTGTGCGGCCGCGGTGCCATCTCATTGGCCACCAGGCGCCCATCCTGCAACACGAAGAACTCCACGCACAGCACGCCCACGTAGTTCATGGACTGCGCCAGCGCGCGCGCGGCCTCCAGCGCCTGCTGCTGCAAGGCTTGGGGCACATGGGGCGCGGGCACCTGCGTCACGGCCAGGATGCCCTGGCGGTGCAGGTTTTCCTGCACCGGGAAACTCACGACCTCACCCTGCGAACTGCGGGCCAACACCACGCTGATCTCGCGCTCCAAGGGCAACAGGGCCTCCAGCACGCAGGGGGCCTGTTCCAGCCCATCCCAGGCCGCTTGCAGCTCGGCACGGGTGCTCACCCGTACCTGTCCCTTGCCGTCGTAGCCCATGCGTGCCGTCTTCAGAATGCCTGGCAGAAGCTCATCGGGCACCGCCTGCAGCTCGGCCGGGGCCGTGATCACCGCATGCGGCGCACAGGGCACACCGCTGAGCCGAAAGTGAGCCTTCTCCAGCACCCTGTCCTGGCAGATGGCCACGGCATCGGCGCTGGGGGCCACCGGCCTTTGAGATCCCAGGGTCACGAGGGCCGCCGCCGGCACGTTTTCAAACTCGGTGGTGATGGCCGAACTGCGCTGCATCAGCTGCGCCAAGCCTTGCTCGTCAAGGTAGTCGGCTTGAATGTGATACGGCGAGACCAAGCCTGCCGGGCTGGTGGGGTCTGGGTCCAGAACCGCCGTGAGGTAGCCCATGCGTTGGGCCGCCTGCACAAACATGCGGCCCAACTGTCCGCCCCCCATCACCCCCAGGGTCGCCGGCCGCCCATCGGCTGATGTGGAGCCGGGCAACACGGTGCGTCGGCTCATCGAAGCTGCTCCGTCATGGCTTGCGCAGCCTCGGTCTGCCGCCGGCGAAACGCCTCCAACTTGGCCAACAAAGCGGCGTCCGCCTGGGCCAGCATGGCCACCGCAAACAAGGCGGCGTTGGCCGCCCCAGCCGCACCGATGGCAAAAGTGGCCACCGGAATACCCTTGGGCATCTGCACGATCGAATGCAGAGAGTCAACGCCCTGCAGGTGGCGGCTGGCCACGGGGACACCCAGCACGGGAACGGTGGTCTTGGCTGCCAGCATGCCCGGCAGGTGCGCGGCGCCGCCGGCTCCGGCGATGATCGCCTTCAGCCCTCGTGCACGCGCCGACTCGGCGTACGCAAACATCTCATCGGGCATGCGGTGGGCAGAGACCACCCGGGCCTCATGGGGCACGCCGAACTCGGCGAGAATGGAGGCGGCCTGCTGAAGGGTTTCCCAGTCGCTGCTGGAGCCCATCACCACGCCCACCACGGCACTGGCATTCGACACCGGTGTCTCCGAAAGATGGCTAAACAGCGATTTTAGGTGGGTACCCCCCATTGGCGCGCACGCATGATCGACATCACCCTGCAGAATTTTGAAGCTGAGCTCATCCAAGGCTCGTCCGAGCAGCCCGTCCTGCTGGATATCTGGGCCCCTTGGTGCGGGCCTTGCCGCACCCTGGGCCCGATGCTGGAAAAGCTGGAGGTGGCCTATGCCGGGCGCTTCAAGCTGGCCAAGCTCAACAGCGACGACCAACCCCAAATCGCCGGCCAGCTCAGCCAGATGTTTGGCGTGCGCTCCATTCCGTTTTGCGTGATGTTCAGCCAAGGCCAGCCGGTGGACGGCTTCGTGGGCGCCCTGCCTGAATCGCAGATCCGAGAGTTCTTGGACAAGCACGTACCCAGCGCCGATGAGTTGGAAGCGCTGGCCGAGGTGGAAGAAGCCGAAGCGCTGATGGAAGAGGGTGATGCCGATGCCGCACTTGCGAAGTTGCAGGCTGCCGTGCAGGCCGACCCCCAGAACGACACCGCACGCTTTGACCTGATCAAGCTGCTGCTGGAACTCGGCGAGGTGGCGGCGGCGCGCAGCGCCTTTGACGAGGTGTCGGGCCGCTACGGGCTAGACGCCCGCCTGGTGGCCGCTGGCCACTGGATCCAAGCGGTGGAAGCTGCCGCGGGTGCCCGTGGTATCGAAGCGCTGCAAGCGGCCATCGCCGCCAATCGGCGCGACTTCGAAGCCCGCTTTGAACTGGCCCAATGTCATTTCGCTGCAGGCCGGCACACCGAAGCCATGGACGAGTTGCTGGAAATCATCATGCGCGACAAAGCGTGGAGTGACGAGCGGGCGCGCAAGACGTATGTGGCCATCCTGGAGATCATCACCAAGCCTCAGCCCAAGCCGGCTGCGGGCGATGCCGCGGCGTCCAAGGGCGGGCTTGAACTCACCGGCAAAGCCGCCGTACCCAGCGGCGACCCGCTGGTGGACCAGTACCGCCGCAAGTTGAGCATGGCCCTGTTCTGACCCTGGGTCATTGCAGACCCTGCGCGCCGCAAAACTCAGCGCAGCCGGCGGTACGGCCGCGCAAGCGGTCAGCCCATCAAGCGATCCAAGGCCTCGCGGTACTTCTGCGCGGTGCGCTGCACCACTTCCTCGGGCAGCGCCGGCGCAGGCGCCTGCTTGTTCCACGGTGCCCCATGGACCGTGGCCTGTTCCAGCCAATCCCGTACGAACTGCTTGTCGTAGCTCGGCGGGTTCTCGCCCACGGCATAGCTCTCCACCGGCCAGTAGCGTGATGAATCCGGTGTGAGCACCTCGTCCATCAGGGTCAGGGTGCCGGCCTCGTCCAAACCGAATTCAAACTTGGTGTCAGCAATGATGATGCCCTTGCCCAGGGCGTAATCGGCCGCCTCGCGATACAGGCGAATCGACACGGTGCGCACCCGCTCGGCCAGGTCCTGCCCGATGATGTCGACCATGCGCTCGAAGCTGATGTTCTCGTCGTGCTCGCCCATCTCGGCCTTGGTCGCCGGAGTGAAGATGGGCTCGGGCAGTTTCTGCGCATTGCGCAAACCGGCCGGCAAGGCCACGCCGCAAACGGCCTGGTTCTGTTGGTATTCCTTCCAACCGCTGCCGGCCAAGTAGCCACGCACCACCGCTTCTACTGGCAAGGGCTTGAGACGCTTGACGAGCATCGAGCGCCCCATCACCTGCAGCTTCTCCTGGGCCTGCACCACCGACAGCGGGTCTTCGCCGGTCAGGTGGTTGGGGACCACATGGCCCAAGCGCGCAAACCAGAACAGCGCCATGCGGGTGAGCAATTCGCCCTTGCCGGGAATGGGCTCGCCCATCACCACATCAAAGGCCGACAGCCGGTCGCTGGCCACCATCAGGATGCGGTCATGCCCTACTGCGTAGTTGTCCCGCACCTTGCCGCGCGCCAACAGGGGCAAGGACGTGATGGATGAATTCAACAAGGCGATGGGAGCAGTCACAGGGCGTCCAGTTCGGGGTCCAGCATCAGGGCATCAAGGCATGCAGGATCGCAGACCCTCGCTGCCCTTGATTTTAGGGCGTGTGTGTCTGGGCAAATCCCATGTAGGTCGCACAAAAGCGCGCCTTGCCCTGCGTTTCAAACCCTTGCTCGCTCCAATCGCCAGGGCCCAACCGGTGCGCCAAATCTGCACGGTAGCGGTACACCCAGGCCTGCTCGACGGCACCCGTCGCCCCACCACCCGCAACCGTAGCAAAGGCGCGGGAGGCCCCGGGGGCTTCAAGCGCCACCTCCACGGCCACACGCTCGTACTCCTGGCCCTCAAAAGCGTCTAGGCGCTGGAGGTGATGGGGGCTTAGTCCACGGTACAGCACCCCCTGCAGCGGTGCTGCGCCCCTTCGAACCACCAAGCCAGGGTAGTCTTGCCCCAGCACGGGGTGACGCGAATGGCCCGATAGCCACGCCCTGCAGTGCAACAGCTCAGACGCCTCGCACCCACACACCCGGGCCATGATGTCGGGCCACATCAGCGAGCCGTAGGTGAAGCAGGCCGCGGATTGCAAGACAGCGCAGCCTCAGGTGTCAGTGGACCACTTGGTTGAGTTCACCGCGCTGATAGGCTGCGGCCATGTCGTGCAAGCTGCGCGCGGCAATCTTGCTGGCTTGGCCTTCACAACCGAACTGCAGATAGCGCGCCTTGCACACCTGCATCGCCGCTTCGCGGGCGGGCTTGAGCCACTCTCGCGCATCGAACTTGTCAGGGTTCTCCGCCAGAAACTTGCGCACCGCGCCCGTCATGGCCAAGCGAATGTCCGTGTCGATGTTGATCTTGCGTACGCCGTGCTTGATGGCTTCCTGGATCTCCTCGATCGGCACGCCGTAGGTTTCCTTCATCTTGCCGCCATATTGGTTGATGATGGCCAGCAGTTCCGGTGGCACCGAAGACGATCCGTGCATCACCAGATGGGTGTTGGGAATGCGGGCATGGATCTCCTTCACGCGTGAGATCGCCAGAATATCGCCCGTGGGCTTGCGGCTGAACTTGTAGGCGCCGTGGCTGGTACCGATGGCAATGGCCAGCGCGTCCAGCTGCGTTTGCTGCACGAACACCGCGGCCTCCTCCGGGTCGGTCAGCATCTGGCTGTGGTCCAACTTGCCCACAGCCCCGATTCCATCCTCTTCGCCGGCGTCGCCCGTTTCAAGGTTGCCCAGGCAACCCAGCTCGCCCTCCACCGTCACGCCGACGGCATGCGCCATCTGCACCACCTTGCGGGTGACTTCAACGTTGTAGTCAAAGCTCGAGGGCGTCTTGCCGTCTTCCATCAGGGAGCCGTCCATCATCACCGAGCCAAAGCCCAGGTCGATGGCGCCCTGGCACACCTTGGGGCTGGTCCCGTGGTCTTGATGCATCACCAACGGAATCTGCGGATAGGCCTCCATGGCGGCCTGGATGAGGTGCTTGATGAAGCTTTCCCCGGCGTACTTGCGCGCCCCGGCGCTGGCCTGCAGGATGACGGGCGCACCGACTTCGGCCGCCGCCGACATCACCGCCTGAACCTGCTCGAGGTTGTTCACGTTGAAGGCCGGAATCCCGTAGCCGTTCTCAGCGGCGTGGTCGAGCAGTTGGCGCATGGAAACGAGCGGCACGGTGATCCCCTATTCGCAAGACTCAAAAAACGCGGTGTAACCGCGATGTAACTCACGCCATTCTACGGATCACCAACCTGCGAATCGCTGACAAGGCGGGTGGCGCAGCCTTGCCCCGCTGGGTGGCCCTAGCCGCCGACTCGGGCCACCTTCAGCATGTTCGTGCCACCGGGGTAGCCCATGGGTTCGCCACAGGTGATGGCATAGGTGTCGCCGGGCTTCAACACGCCCCGGGTCACCAACAGCTGCTCGGCGTGCGCCAGGGCCGCATCCCGGTCTGACAGGTGCGGCATCAGCATGGCGCTCACATTGCGGTACAGCGCCATGCGGCGCTGGCTCACCGGCTGCGACGTCAATCCAAAGATGGGGACGTCGATGCGGTGACGGCTCATCCACAGCGCGGTGGAGCCCGACTCGGTCAGGGCGATGATGGCCTTGCAGCCCAGATGGTGCGCGGTGAACAGCGCCCCCATGGCGATGCTCTGGTCAATGCGCCCAAAGCGGCGATCGGCCATGTCGGCATCCAAATGGGTCTCTTCGGCCTTCTCGGCAGCCACGCAGATGGCCGACATCGCCTCGACCGTCTCCACCGGGTACTTACCGGCCGCGGTCTCGGCACTGAGCATCACCGCATCGGTGCCATCGAGCACCGCATTGGCCACGTCACTGACTTCCGCGCGGGTGGGCACGGGGTTGGTGATCATGCTCTCCATCATCTGCGTGGCCGTGATCACCACCTTGTCCATCTCGCGCGCCAGCCGGATCATGCGCTTTTGCAGGGCAGGCACAGCCGCGTTGCCCACCTCCACGGCCAAGTCCCCGCGGGCCACCATGATCCCGTCGCTGGCCTTGAGGATGGACTCCAGCAGCGGGATCGCTTCGCTGCGCTCGATCTTGGCGATCAGCCCGGGCTTGTGGCGAAACGGCTCACCCGCCACGTTGGCCAGCTGGCGCGCCATCTCCATGTCCGTGGCGCTCTTGGGAAAGCTCACCGCGATGTATTCGCACTGAAAGGACACCGCCGTCTTGATGTCTTCCATGTCCTTGGCGGTCAGCGCCGGCGCGGTCAAACCGCCGCCTTGCTTGTTGATGCCCTTGTTGTTGGACAGCTCGCCGCCGATGCGCACCACGGTGTGCACCGCTTCGCCGCGCACGCTGTCCACTTCCAACACCAGCAGGCCGTCGTTGAGCAGCAGCACATCGCCGGGCTTCACGTCACGCGGCAGCTCCTTGTAGTCCAGCCCCACCCGCTCATTGGTGCCCAGGCCGGTGTAGCCCCCGTCCAGGATGAAGGCCTGCCCATTGCGCAGCTCGGTCTTGTTGCCTTCGAACTTGCCCACACGGATCTTGGGGCCCTGCAGATCGGCCATGATGGCCACCGCCTTGCCCGCCCGCAAGGCCGCCTCGCGCACCATGGTGGCGCGGTCGATGTGGTCCTGTGCGGATCCGTGCGAAAAATTCAGCCGCACCACATCCACCCCGGCGGCGATCAGCTTGTCCAACACCGCTGGTGTGGACGAGGCTGGGCCCAGGGTGGCCACAATCTTGGTTTGACGCAGCATGACAACTCCGCTTGTAACTTTGTTTCATTCTCACACGGGTCGCCGCCGGCATGGTTACCGCGCCGGTACGGCCGGCCAGGGGGCCCCAGACGCCCTGTGCCCTCAGCCCGCGGCGCGGCGCTCCAGGATCTCGAAGGCCGGCAGCGTCTTGCCCTCCAGCACCTCCAAGAAGGCCCCGCCGCCTGTTGAGATGTAGCCCACCTGCTGCTCGATGCCGTACTTGGCGATGGCAGCCAAAGTGTCGCCTCCGCCGGCGATGCTGAAGGCGGTGCTCTTGGCAATGGCACGCGCGACGGTTTCGGTGCCCTGTGCAAAGGCGTCGAACTCGAACACGCCCACCGGACCGTTCCACACGATGGTGCCCGCTGACATGAGCCGCTGGGCCAAGAGCGCAGCGGTCTGTGGTCCGATGTCCAAGATCAGGTCATCATCGGCCACGTCGGTGGCCGCTTTCACCGTGGCGGGCGCATCGGCTGCAAAGGCCTTTGCACACACCACGTCCACCGGAATGGGCACCTCGGCCCCCCGCGCTTTCATGGCCGCGATCACGGCGCGCGCCTGGTCCACCAGGTCCGGTTCGGCCAGGCTCTTGCCAATCTTCAGGCCCGCCGCCAACATGAAGGTGTTGGCGATGCCGCCACCCACGATCAGACCATCCACCTTGTCCGACAGGCTTTGCAGGATGGTCAGCTTGGTCGACACCTTGGACCCGGCCACGATGGCCAGCAGCGGCCGCTTCGGATCAGCCAAGGCCCGGCTGATCGCGTCCATCTCGGCGGCCAGCAGGGGGCCGGCGCAGGCCACGGGCGCGAACTGGGCCACGCCATACGTGCTGGCCTCTGCGCGGTGGGCCGTACCGAACGCGTCGTGCACGAAGATGTCGCACAGCGCGGCCATCTGGCGGGCCAGGGCTTCGTTGTTCTTCTTCTCGCCGGGGTTGACGCGGCAGTTCTCCAGCAGCACCACCTGCCCGGGTTGCACGTCCACACCACCCACCCAGTTGGAGCGCAGCGGCACCTCGCGGCCCAGCAACTCGCCCAAGCGCTGCGCCACCGGCGCCAAGCTGTCTTCGGGCTTGAAGGCCCCCTCGGTGGGCCGCCCCAGATGCGACGTCACCATCACCGCCGCACCGGCCTTCAGGGCCATGTCGATGCAGGGGATGGACGCACGCACCCGGGTGTCTTCGGTGATGCGGCCTTGCTCATCCTGGGGCACGTTCAGGTCGGCGCGGATGAACACCCGCTTGCCGGCCACCTGGCCCTGTTTCACCAAGTCAGAAAAGCGCAGCACCTTCATCAAACCCTCTTGCAGTATCAGTCGACCGAGGCGGCCAGTGTAGTGGCGCGCACCCGCGCTACCAGCCCAAACCCACGCGCAGGACCAGCATCACCGCCGTGCCACTGAGGATGGTTCCCAGAACGTCGCGCCGCCAGAAAAACCACAGCACCGCCACCGCAACGGCCGGCAACCGTGCGTCCTGCCAGGTCTGCAGCCACTGCCCTTGTGGGTCCATCAGCACGGAAGGCGCGATGATGGCCACCAAGGCTGCCAAGGGCGCGTGGCGCAGGCCCTCGCGCAACCACTGCGGAATGGGCCACTCTCGCTCGGAGATGAAGAAGAAGCCCCGGGTGAACACCGTGACCGCCGCCAAGCCCAGGATGGCCAGCACCTGCTCGAACGTGCTCATGGTGCATCCCTGCCCAAGGCGGTGGCCGAGGCGGATGGGCCTTGTGCATCAGGGGCCCGACCTCCACCCGCGCCGCCATCGCCGGGGCCTGGCCTTTTGCGCTGATGGTCCAGAACCATGCCCAGCGCCACACCGGCGGCAATGGCCACCACGATGTTCAAGCGCAGCGGCCAGGCATAAGCGGCCAGTGCGGCCGCGCCCGCCACCACCGCGGTCATCACGGTGATGCGGTCGGTGATCAAGGAGCAACTCAAGGCCAAGAGGGCCAGGGTGCCCGCAAAGCCGATGCCCCAGTGCTCCGGGATGGAATCCGCCAGGAAGATGCCCAGCATCGAAGCGGTTTGCCAGGCCACCCAGTTCATGACCGCACCACCCCAGAAGTAGGCCAGCACCTCGTGCCGGGTGGACTCATCGGGGCCGTCCTTCAGGCCACCGTGGCGCTTCATGAACAGCACGTAGCCCATGTCGGTTGCCAAGTAGCCGTGCCACAGGCGTTGAGGGCGGCTCAGGTGCTTGAAGAAGGGACGCCACTGCGCACTGAAGATCACAAAGCGCAGGTTCACGCACAACGCAGTGGCCCAGATGAGCCACAAGGGGGCACCCATGGCCAACAGGGGCAGCGACGCCAGTTGTGCGCTGCCCGCGTACACCACCAGGCTCATGAACACCGACAGGGGCACGCCCAGGCCTGAGTTCACCATGGCCATGCCCGTGACCAGCCCCCAGGCCGCCATGCCCAGGGAAACCGCAGCCATCTCGCGCGCGCCGCGGGCAAAGGCCGGCTCACGCCACAGCGGGGTTCTCTCGTAGGGCACGCTCATGGACGCATTGTCCATGGTGAGCCCGCGCAGCGGTTCTAGGAACCGCGGTGCTGCGGAATCAAGCCCGCATCGACGCGGCCAATGCCAACAGTCGCGCCACGCGCTCTTCCGTGGCCGGATGGGTGCTGAACAGGCCGCGCAGCCCACCGCCCGACAAAGGATTGACGATCATCATCTGCGCGGTCTCGGGGTGCCGCTCGGTGGCCTCCAACGGAATGCCTCGGGCATAACGGTTGATCTTGTCCAGGGCTGAGGCCAAGGCACGGGGGCCGCCGGAAATCTCGGCCCCGCCCCGATCGGCCTCGAACTCCCGCGCACGGCTGATGGCCAACTGAATCAGGCTGGCCGCCAAGGGTGCCAGGATCATCACGGCAATGGTGGCAATCGGGTTGCTGGGCCGCCCCTCGCTGTCCCGCGAGCCGAACATCATCGCAAAGTTGGCCAACATCGAAATCGCGCCGGCCATGGTGGCACTGATGGTGGAGATCAGGATGTCGCGGTGCTTCACGTGCGCCAACTCGTGCGCCATCACGCCGCGCAGCTCCCGCTCGTTGAGCACCCGCATGATGCCGGTGGTGGCCGCCACCGCCGCGTGGTGTGGGTTGCGTCCCGTGGCAAAGGCATTGGGCGCCTCTTCGTCGATGATGTACACGCGCGGCATGGGCAGTTCGGCCTTTTGCGCCAACTCACGCACCATGCGGTAGAAGCCCGGCGCGGTGTTTTCGTCCACCTCGCGGGCGTTGTACATCTTCAGCACCATCTTGTCCGAGAACCAGTCGCTGAAGAAGTTCATGCCCAGGGCCACCAGCAAAGCGAGCACCATGCCCTGCTGCCCCCCCATGGCCTGACCCACCGCCATAAACAGGGCGGTGATGGCGGCCATCAGCATGGCGGTTTTCATCAGATTGAACATGGCAGGCCTCGCAAAGTCGAATGGACCCAGGCGGTTGAACCTGAGCAGACCCGCGTTAGATGCGGCCCGCCGGCGCAAGTTCAAGGGCTGTCGCTGTTGCGCAGACGCCCCGCAATGCCCGCACTATTGCAAACACACACCCGCGGCCCAGTGCAGCGACTGCGCCACGGTGGAAGCAGGCTGCCGACGCCCGCCGGCGCGTTGCAACTCCAGCAGCATCAAGCTGCCCTGACCACACGCCACTTCCACGCCATCGGGCTGCACCGCCAGCACGGTGCCGGGCATCACCGGCTGTGCGGCCACCGTATTCGAAGAAGGGCCCGGCCTTGCTTGGGCCTTCCACACCTTCAGCACCTCATCGCCGAAGCGGGCTGTGGCCCCAGGAAAGGGGTCAAAGGCTCGGATGCGGCGCTCCAAAGACAGGGCCGGCTGGCTCCAGTCCAAAGGGGCCTCGGCCTTCTCGATCTTGTGGGCGTAACACACCCCTTCTTCGGCTTGGGGCCTGGGCTGCAGACCGCCGCAGGCCAGCAGTTCCAGGGCCTCCACCATCAAGCGCCCGCCCACATCGGCCAGCTTGTCGTGCAGACTGGCCGTGGTCTCCTGCGGCGCCAAGTCCACGGGTTCCATCAGCAACACCGGGCCGGTGTCCAAGCCTTCGTCCATCTGCATGATGGTCACCCCACTGCGCGGGTCGCCCGCCTGCACCGCGCGGTGGATGGGGGCCGCACCGCGCCAACGCGGCAGAAGCGACGCGTGGATGTTCAGGCATCCGTGGGGCGGCGTGTGCAGCACCCAGGCCGGCAGGATCAAGCCATAGGCAGCCACCACCATCACCTGGGCACCGGCGGCCTGCAGGGCCGCCTGGGCTTGCGCCGCATCTTGCGACCACCGCCCATCGAGTTTCAGGCCCCGCGGCTGCGCCACGGCCAAGCCATGTTCCAGCGCCAACTGCTTGACTGGGGAAGCCTGCAACTTCATGCCCCGCCCCGCCGGGCGGTCGGGTTGTGTCAGCACCAAGGGCACCTCAAAGCCTGCCGAGAGCAAGGCCTGCAAAGCCTTGGCGGCGAATTCAGGGGTGCCAGCAAAGGCCACCTTCATGGCCGTGCCCCTCCCCGAAGCGGCTTCGGGCTGCGCCGAGGCTGCACAGCGGGCGCCGGCACCATCAGCGCAACTGCGCGAGTTCCTCGCGCGTGCGCTTGATCATCTTGGACTTGATGCGGTCACGCTTGAGCAGGCTCAGGTACTCCACGAACACCTTGCCCACCAAGTGGTCCATCTCATGCTGCACGCAGATCGATGCAAGCCCCTCGGCCTTGAACTCAAAGGCTTGTCCATCGCGGTCCAGCGCGCGAACGGTGACCCAGAGATGGCGCTCCACCTTGTCATACGTTTGCGGCACCGACAGGCAGCCCTCCTCACCGACTTTCATCTCCGGGCTGCGCTCAATGATCTCGGGGTTGATCAGCACCACGGCTTGGTCGCGTGAGTCTGAGGTGTCCATCACGATGAGCCGCTCGTGCACGTCCACCTGCGTGGCAGCCAGGCCTACGCCATCGGCGGCGTACATGGTCTCCAGCATGTCCTGAGCCAGTTGGCGAATGCGGTCATCGACCTGGGCCACTGGCTTGGCCACGGTGTGCAAGCGAGGGTCGGGGTAGCGGAGGATGGACAGTGTGCTCATGGTCAACGGTGGGCGTTCTGGCAAGTCCCCAATTGGGGGACACACCCATGAACGAAGGGCTTGAGGCGAGGCACGCCCGTTCTCAGAATCATCGAATGACACGATTGTGCCCTGCCGCTCACGGCCATGATGAACCTCGCTCAGGATGAACTGCAGGCCTGGCTGGCCTTGGCCAGTGGGGGGCTGGCGGCGCGGCAACGCGCACGTCGCTTGCTGGCGCACTTTGGTGGGCCGTTGCAGGTCTGGGCCGCCAGCGACGCCGAATGGCAAGTGGCGCTCGAGGGTGATCGCGCTGAGGGCCTGCGGCCCCAGTTTGGCGCGATGCACAGCACCGCGCTGCACACCCTGGCCTGGTTGGCCGCCAGCCCTTCGCACCACGTGCTGTGCCTGGGAGATCCACACTACCCCGCCGCCTTGCTGGAAAGCCCCGACCCGCCGCTGTTGCTCCATGCCGTCGGTCGGCTGGCGTCCTTGGGCCACCCGGCGGTGGCCTTGGTGGGCAGCCGCCACGCCACCCCTGCAGGGCAGCGCTTGGCCGGCCGCTTGGCGGCGGAGCTGGCGGTTTTGGGCGTGGCGGTGGTGTCCGGGCTGGCCGTGGGCATCGACGCGGCTGCGCATGAGGCGACCCTGACCACGGGTGGGCCCGGCGCCACCATCGCGGTGGTGGCCAGCGGCTTGGATGCGGTCTATCCCCGTCAGCACCGCGGGCTGTTTCAGCGTATCGCAGAAGCCGGATTGGTGGTGAGTGAGCACCCACTCGGTACACCTGCGCTTCCCGCTTACTTCCCCCAGCGCAATCGCATCATTGCGGGCCTTTCGTGCGCCGTGGTGGTGGTCGAGGCCACGCTGCGTTCGGGCTCCCTCATCACCGCCCGCTTGGCCAGCGAAGCGGGTCGCGACGTCTTTGCGGTGCCGGGGCCGCTGAGTTCGGCCCAGTCTGCAGGGTGCAACCGATTGATCAAGAGCGGCGCAGGGCTTTTGGAACACGTAGGGGACATCGTCGAGTCGCAACCGTGGGCCTTCAGCGCCGAGGTGCGCCAAGCCGTTGCACCGCCTGGCCGGCGCAAGAAGCGCCACGGCACCGCACCCGCCGGCTTTGGGCTCCTGGTTGAGCCGCCGCGAGATCAGTCTCCCCCGCCCGAAGGCGCCGGGCACGGGGCCCTGCTGCAGCCGGCAGGCCCTGGCGGCCTGTCGCCATCTTCCTGGTCACGCGTGAGCAGGATGCTTCGAGCCAAGCCCTGCGACCTGCCCGAGTTGGCAGGTGCAGTTTCGGAGAGCGCCTCAGCGGTGTCGCACACCCTGCTCATGGCGGAGCTGCAGGGCCTGGTGGCCCGGCTTCCGGGCAGCTTGTACCAGTGGTGTGGGGAGACTTGAGCAGCCCCAAAGCCCATGCAGGTTTGCCCCTTCCATTCCGATGCGGCTGCTGTATAGTCAATCGCATGTTCGACGTTCTGGTCTATCTCTACGAGAACTATTGGCGCCCTGACGCCTGTCCAGACCACGACCAGCTCAGCCGCAAGCTCACGGCCGTGGGCTTCGATTCCGACGAGATCCAGGAAGCTTTGTCCTGGTTGGACGGCCTCACCACCACCGCCCAAGGGTATGTGGGTGAGCAGTCTGAGCACAGCACGCGCCTTTACACCGCCTCCGAGCGGGAAATGCTCGGCAGCGATTCCCTGGCCTTCATCAGCTTTCTGGAGTCGGCCGGCGTGTTGCCGCCCCCGATGCGCGAGATGGTGATCGACCGTGCCATGGCCGTGTCGGGAGATGGCTTGGAGCTCGACGACATCAAGATCATCGTCCTGATGGTGTTTTGGAGCTTGGGCGAAGAGCCCGACGCGTTGATTCTGGACGAACTCTTCGTCCATCCGGAAGACCGCCTCTACCACTGAATCTCGCCGCGTCGTTCGACGTGCGGTATTCGTGGTTGACGGTTTTGACCCCCGCAAAAACCAAACCCCCTACACCGGAGGGTGAGGGGGTTGTGGGGGGATATTAGCCTGACGATGTCCTACTTTCACACGGGAATCCGCACTATCATCGGCGCAGAGGCGTTTCACGGTCCTGTTCGGGATGGGAAGGAGTGGGACCACCTCGCTATGGTCATCAGGCTTAACCGGTTACTTGGCCACCTTGCAGCGCCCAAGCCAATTC
>JACCDI010023016.1_pt1 | contig 22456 bp, 19 predicted proteins | sample 7442791 | NCBI WGS metagenome assembly JACCDI01 (sample SAMN15323434, study PRJNA562643) | freshwater metagenome | isolation source: river surface water | place: USA:Blue River Watershed | collected 2017-08-15
CCCTAAAATACAAAAGCCTGTCACTTTCGTGACAGGCTTTGTGATTCGGATTGGATTCGAACCAATGGCCCTCATCTTAGAAGGATGACGCTCTATCCAGCTGAGCTACCGAACCATCTTCCCCCCAATTCAAATATTCTCCTTGGGGTTGCAAAATAAAGAAATATTAAGCGTTTTTCAAAGAAATTTTAGCTCAAATTGATCTAAATCAATCCTTTCCTATTAAATCACGAATCACGACACTCGCTACAGTACAGCCAAATATTGCTGGCATATAGCTTAATGTACCAATAATAGACTTTTTAGGGAACGCTTTCTCAGTCACGATGATTTTATCCTGGTCTGCTTTTTCTGGACTAAATACTACTTTTAAGCCCTTTTTAATGCCCAGAGATTGTAGTCTTTTTCTAACATATCTAGCTAAGTTGCAAATATAAGTTTTGGAGATATCAGTCACTTTTATCTGACTTGGATCTACTTTACCGCCAGCGCCCATAGAACTTACAATGGGTAAATTACGGTCAATGCAACCTTTAATTAAAAAGGTTTTGGCTGATAGAGTATCAATACAATCTACCACATAATCCCATTGTGTACTATCTAATAAATCTCTTGTAAGCTCCTCTTTGATGAAAATTTCTAAAACAGTCAAATCCAATTCAGGGTTGATATCCTTAAGCCTTGTACCCAGCACTTGCGCTTTGGGCATGCCAGCAGTTGAATGTAGGGCCGGAATCTGTCTATTGATATTGCTTGGGTCAATAGTGTCATTGTCTACAATGGTCATTTTACCAACACCTGCACGAACAATCATTTCGGCACAAATACCACCCACACCGCCCAGGCCAACAATTAATACATTTTTACCCATTAAGGAATTTATGCTTTCTGCGCCTAACATCAGTTCAGTTCTACTCATCCAATAGGGTATCATATCGTATCTTTATCCTGCAAAAATCATAAAACCATGTCTATTTCTAAAATCTTTTTTATAGGCTTTTTATTTATTAGTTCTTTTGTCTCTGGTCAATATCAGATTCAAGAATTAACCGCACAAAAAGGAGTAAGTATTAGAGCATTAACAGTGCCTACTGAAAATGTAATTTGGGCTAGTGGAACTAAGGGGATGATTGCAAAATCAACCAATATGGGTAAAAGTTTTGAATGGATGCAAGTAAAAGGATATGAAAAAAGAGATTTTAGAGCAATGCATGCTTGGAACGACAAAGAAGCAATCATTGTTGCTGTTGCGTCACCTGCAATTATTTTAAAAACAAAAGACGGTGGTGCTTCATGGTATAAAGTATATGAAAATCAGGATACTGCAATGTTTCTAGATGCCATCCATTTTACTAATGCAAATAATGGTACAATCATTGGAGATCCTGTGGATGGCGTACTATTCATGTTAACAACAAATAATAAAGGTGAGCATTGGTCTAAACTACCATCCACTTATTTTACATCCAACTTAAAAAATGGAGAAGCATTTTTTGCATCAAGTAATTCTAACTTAGTACAAGTGGGTAAATCACTTATTATGGTAACAGGAGGATTATCAAGTAGATTATGGATGAATGGAGCAGCTTACGAAATGCCGATCATTCAAGGCACAAATTCAACTGGTGCCAATAGTGTAGCAGTTTCACCCAATCAACAAAAATTAATTGTAGTAGGTGGTGACTTTACACAAGACAAAAAATCAGAAGCCAATATTGTAGGATATAGATTATTGCTTGAACCATCCTCTGACAAAAAACATTTAACCCAAAAGAAAATGATTTTGCAGTCTTTAAAATTGGCCTCTCCAAATGGGTATAAATCTTCTATAGCTTTTATAAACAATCAATTATTAATTACTAGTGGTACATCTGGCGTGGACATTTCTGAAGATGCAGGAAAATCATGGCAAAAAATTAGTGATTCTTCTTATCATGTAGTAAAAAAACATGCTAATTTACATGGGGCTTTCTTGGCCGGATCTGGTGGAAGAATTGGGTACATTCGATTCAAATAGTTTAGACAGTTTTTACTGAATGCGAAATTTAACATTCTGGTTGTTTGTAAATTTATCAACTTGTATTAATTTAGTAAAAGGATGAAAAAGTACCAATCTATCATATCATTTGACATGGACGAGGAGTTTATGACCCTTGTACCGGCGCATAGAACTTATATCAACTTTCTTTTAAATAAAGGCACAATTGAAACCTATTCTGTAAGTATGGAATCCCAGCAATCTTGGATTACTATTAATGCGAATTCTAAGACAGAAGTAGAAGAATTATTACAAAAATCCCCTTTATCTAAGTATTGGAGCTTTGAAATAGTAGAATTATTTGTTTACGATAGCCAGTCCAATAGGCTTCCAGCGGTTCAATTAAATTAATTCAACTTTTTTTTGGGAAATTGAAAATACCCCCTTAAATTTGCACTCCTTAAGGGAGCATAGCTCAGTTGGTTCAGAGCATCTCGTTTACACCGAGAGGGTCCGCGGTTCGAGCCCGTGTGCTCCCACAAAGAAAAGTCCTCAACAACGGTTGGGGACTTTTTATTTTTAGTCAGTATCATCTAACTGATTTAAAGTTTTACAAGTTTGACAGCCTGCACTGTCCCGTCTACAACAGCCACTAAAACATAGTTACCTGGAATGAAATTGGCACCAAAAGTATAGGTTACATTAGATCGGCCTTGTGCTGAATAGACAATTTGTCCAAAGGCATTGTATACATTCAAATTCATGGTTACAAAACTACCTCTATACTTAATGGTACTCACAGTGAAACTTGAATAAGATGGATTGGGCGCCACTTTCAATGTTATTTTTTTATCAGGATCAGTAGTGATAGATGTAATTAATAAATTCACAATTTTTGAACTGGTATAGCCATTGGCATCTTTAACAGTGATCAAATAGCTTCCAGCTGTTAGATTGGTGAAAATATTACTGCTTTGAAATATACCATTGTTTAATTGATACATATAGGGAGCTGTACCACCGGTGACTGTAACATATACATTGGTGGTGGTATTATAAGATGTTAAAATACTATATCCAATAGATATATTGATTATTGGTGGTGGCTCAGTAGTATCATTGAATTGATATTCATAAACGCCTACATCAGGTTTGCCAATAATAGCTTGTCCAATGATATCATAGTATAAACCCACATCTGTTCCCAAATTGATAGCCGGAGAATTTGGGTAGGGCAATAAGTCCCAATTTTCGGCATCACCTGTTGTATCGTTGAAAATTTTTTCTTGATCAATATAATACCTTTCAGTTGAGTCTAATGCATATCCAACAATGCCATTTCTTATTTTATAGATATTATTTGTATGAATTAACTGACTTGTATCCTGAACTGCACTAATTACATTTTCACCAGTAGATAACCATATAATATTGTTCTTGATAATGACCATATCAATTTGAGTGGGATCGGAATACCAAAATAAAGAACGTATAGGATTAAACTGTTTTTTGGTTTCAAGTATTACATTGTTATAAAATTTTAACTGATCAATTCGGACGGCAAATCCATTTATTTTATTATGAAAAGTACCTGTTTGACCACAATTAATTATTTTATTGTAGCCAACTAAGTTATTTGAAGAGACCCCATATGTACTACTTCCAATTTCAATAAAACCATTACAATCAATTGCTGTATTGTATAAAATGGTGTTATTACTTATTTCAGTGCCAAAAAATTCGACTGCGCCTCCATCAAAACCATAATCATAACTAGTTGCCCAGCAATCCTCCATTTTATTATTCGTAATTGTATTGTATGAACTGCCAATCACCATTGCATTTGCCCCATAATCATCATCTCCACCTAATGTATTTCTTACTGCTCTTAAATTATGTAAATAATTGGCATCTATAGTGGTAAAGTTTGATCCCGCTTGTGCTGCAATGGCTATACCTACTAGACTAATATCACAACGTTTAATTGTACAATGTGGTGAATTTTGCAAAGTGATGGCATAACTTATTTTTGCCGTGATGGTATGGTCTGTCAACGATATAGTTTTGTCAATTATTTTTAGTCCATCAATAACAATGTATTGTCGATTCGTGATGGTTATGATATCTGATGCAGTATAAGTGAGTTCAGGCAGATTGCCTATGTCATAAGCACTATACACTATTGGATTGTTCACAGTTCCAGAGGTATAAACAATTAACCTTCCTGAGATAGTTTGCCCTCTTTTAAACAAAACAGAATCACCTGGTATTAAGCCTGTTGTTCCTGCATTTACCTGACTCATTGTTTTCCATGGATCACTCAATGTGCCATTAGAGATACTTGAAGTAGATGATGGGTCTACATAATAATTTGTCGAATAGGATCTAGCGGAAATACTTATTAACAAATACAACAAACATAATCTACAAAGTATACTGTTATGAATGGTATAATAACACTTATTCCTATTCATATAATTAATGGTATTCATAATATAAAAATATAATCATTGATAGAGCTATTTACTGATTCCAATTTGTGTGAAGATTGATTGTAGTTAGTTAAATATGTACTAAGTTTGTTCTTATGCAAGTATTCACTACCCGAAATAAAATCATCATTACCTGTAACAAATGGTTGGCTCCAGCATTAAGAGCCGAAGTAATTGGTTTAGGATTTGACATAGATAGGGTTTTTCAAACGGGTGTAGAATTAACAGGTACATTAAATGATTGTATTCGTTTAAATTTAAATTTAAGGACGGCAAGTCAGGTGATGTATTCTTTAAAATCGTTCATTTGCAATGATCCCAATGAACTGCATCAAAATTTAGTGACCATTCCTTGGGAAACCATGATTCAACCCGATGGCTATTTCTCGGTTATAAGCAATGTGTTTAATGACACCATTTCTACCAATTTATTTGCTAATCTACGTGTCAAAGATGCGGTGGTAGATAGGATGCGAGATACAACAGGTAAAAGACCTTCTACTGGATCGGAATTAACAGGAGCGGTGGTGTATTTATTTTGGAAAAATGATGAAGCAGAAGTCTTCTTGGATACATCTGGAGATTCTTTAGCAAGACATGGATATAGAAAATTACCAGGCAGAGCGCCAATGTTAGAGGCTTTGGCAGCTGCTACTATCTTATCAACAAAATGGAATAAATTTGGTGCATTTGTGAATCCAATGTGTGGTTCAGGAACTTTGGCGATTGAAGCAGCATTAATTGCTACCAAGAGAGCCCCTGGTTTATTTAGAAATAACTATGCTTTCATGCACATTATTGGATATGACAAAAAGATATACGAGCAAGAAAGAACAATTATAGAAGAACAGGTAAGGATGCTACCTAATCTAGTTATTATCGCATCTGATATTAGTAAAGAGGCAATTAAAGTAGCTAAAATCAATGCATCTGTTGCAGGTGTAGAAGATTTAATTGACTTTCAAGTATGCGATTTTGAATTGACTGAAATGCCAGAACCTGAAGAAGGTGCGATTGTGATGATTAATCCTGAATATGGAGATAGATTAGGTGAGGAAGTTGAATTGGAAGCAACCTATGCACGCATGGGAGATTATATGAAAAATAAATGCAAAGGGATGACGGGCTATATCTTTACTGGAAATTTAGATCTTGCGAAAAAGATTCGTTTAAAACCTAGTCGCAGAATTGAATTTTTTAATGCTACAATTGACTGTAGGTTATTGGAGTATGAATTATATGCTGGTACTAAAAGAACAGATAAAATGGTTGCTGAATAAACTATTCACCATATAAAAGAAATGGTTCCATTTCTTGTCTCCAATGGTTCACTCTTAATAATTTTGACAATTGTTGAAGCCAATCCTTCAATGGTAAATCAAAGAGTTGCTCAGCATTGGGTATACCCAATAATTTGGACAAATGTCCTTCACCAGTTTTATTATGTTCAGTTGGATAAACCGCCCATTTAAAATCTGTGGGGTGTATATCCTTGATTAATTTTAACATAATAAGTCCATTCATTACAGCCTTATAGTTGGAAGGTTCTTTTACTTTTAAACGTACTGCTTCTTTTAATGGCTCTATTTTTAAATCATCCCCTAATACTTGATTCATAATAGCTGTAAGTGTATCTACTTTTAACCATGGTGCGCCAATCCATTCAAATGAAAAAGCAGTATCTCTACCTATAGATAAATTGGTGGCTTCAAAAAAACATAAACCTGGATACAATAAACAAGATTCAAAATTTTGGATTGCAGGGGATGTTTTAACCCATGGCAAACCCCATTCAAAAAAAGTATACCATCTTTTCCATCCACTACATTTCACAATTTCTATATCCGCTTTCCAATCCATTAGATGATTAAAATAAAGCGCCAATTCTCCTAAAGTCGCTTGATGTTTAACGGGGATACTAAATCTGCCAATAAAACTACTGACTGCTGGATCTAACAATGGGCCCTCAGCTAAATCAAAATTTCCTGATAAAGGATTTGGACGATCGAGTAGTACTATTTTTTTATTGTATTTGGCTGCAGCTTCTACAAAATAGGACATTGACCATAGGAATGTATAAAATCTTGTACCTGCATCTGGTACATCAAAAAGAAGTAGATCTATATTTTCAAGATCTGTAGCTTCGGGAGCAAATTTGTTCCCATATAAACTTACAATGGGCAAATGGGTAATTGGATCCAATCCATCTTTCATGAATGCTCCATCTTTCCCATTGGTATCTATGCCATGTTCAGGTGAAAATAACTGCACCAAATTAAAACCTTGGTCAATCAATGCCTTTCTACTAGGGATACCATCGCATGTTTTTGCAGCATTATTGGTTAACATGCCAATTCTCAGCTGTTTCCATGAAGGCTTTAGAACCAATAAATGATCTACCCCAAATTGAATAGACATATTAATTTATTTTGTAATAAAACTAAACCCAGTGTCTTTTTTTAAAGTTTCCACCACATTGAAAATAATAGGACAACGGTCATAATGCATAAAAGTCGTGAACAACCTTTTATTGAAATCGGGAACATGAAAAGCAGGGAATTCTTTACACCCTGCAAAACGGTGACTATATACTGTGCAACTATTGTCTTTTAAAAAATGACAAGGAATGGCATTAATAACCATATTGCCTGATTCTCCTTTTGAAAGGTATTTCTCGTCAAATTCAGTTCTATTTTGCCCTAAATGAGCTGCTAAATGGTTGGCTTCAGCCTCATCTATATTGACCATCAAGCTTTTACAACAATTGCCACAATCTGTACATTCAATTTTTGGCGAGATGGTTTCAGATAGTTCAAAAACGGCTTTATCAAGTGAATTACTGTCTAAATCCCTCAAAAAGTCCTGAAATGCATCATTTTCGGCTGTTAATTCAACTGCTTTAGTCTTAATAAAGTCTAAATCGACTATCGGGTATGTGTTCGGATGATTGATACTGTAAAGGTAAGAAAATAATCTTTTATCCACATAATCCCCTTTATTGGCTAAAACAGGCGCTTGGGTATTAGATTTGCAAACTTACGAGGGCATTTTGTGCCCATAAAGCATTGATAACTATGGCAGAAGTAAAAATACCGGCAGAATATAATGAAGACTCCATCCGTTCCCTAGATTGGAAAGAACATATTCGACTTAGACCAGGTATGTATATTGGAAAATTGGGTGATGGAACCGCGCCTGATGATGGTATCTATGTATTGATCAAAGAAGTCATTGATAACTGTATCGATGAACATACCATGGGTTATGGTAAACAAGTTGAAATTTCGATTCAAGATAAAACAGTGACCATTCGAGATTACGGTAGAGGTATCCCATTGGGAAAGATCGTGGATGTAGTAAGTAAGATCAATACCGGTGCAAAATATGATAGTAAAGCTTTCCAAAAATCTGTAGGATTGAATGGAGTAGGTACAAAAGCGGTGAATGCGTTAAGTGATGATTTTGAAGTAACTGCATTTAGAGATGGAAAGCAAAAATCTGCAAGCTTTAAAAGAGGTCAGTTGATAGAAGAGACTAAAGAAACTAAATCATCTGAGCCCAATGGTACCTTGGTTGTATTTACACCTGATGCCACTATTTTTAAAAACTATCATTTTATTTACGAATATATTGAAAGTCAATTATGGAACTATTGTTATTTGAATGCTGGTTTAGTGATTCATTTCAACGATAAAAAATTTGTAAGTAAAAATGGCTTGTTGGATTTGTTAGAACGCAAAACCAATCCAGACGAACTAAGGTATCCTATCATTCATTTAAAAGGTGAAGACATTGAAGTGGCTGTGTCCCATAATAATGATTATGGCGAAGACATTTTCTCTTTTGTAAATGGTCAATATACCACGCAAGGAGGTACACACCAACAAGCTTTTAGAGAAGCCTATGTAAAAGTGATTCGTGATTTTTATAAGAAGGATTATGAAGCTTCTGATATTAGAACAAGTATTGTTGCTGCAGTTTCTGTTCGTGTTCAAGAGCCTGTATTTGAGAGTCAAACTAAGACTAAATTAGGTTCTCAGAATGTGGCAGATGGTGGCCCAAGTATGAAGAATTTTGTTACTGAATTTTTGGCTAAGGAATTGGATAATTTCTTACACAGAAATCCAGCAGTTGCAGATGCTCTAAAGAAGAGAATAGAACAAAATGAACGTGAGCGTAAGGAGTTGGCTGGTATCAAGAAATTGGCGAATGAAAGAGCTAAAAAAGCCAATTTACATAATAAAAAATTAAGAGATTGTAGAGTACACTTGAACGACGAAGTACCTAATAAGAATAAAGAAATATATATTTCCACTCAGCAAAATAGTACCTTATTTATTACCGAGGGAGACTCTGCAAGTGGAAGTATTACGAAGTCGAGAAACGTGGATACACAAGCTGTATTTAGCTTAAGGGGTAAACCACTGAATGCATTTGGACTCACTAAAAAAGTTGTGTACGAGAATGAAGAATTCAATCTATTACAACACGCTTTAAATATTGAAGATGGTTTAGATGGCTTACGTTATAATAATATTGTGATTGCTACCGATGCCGATGTGGATGGGATGCACATCCGTTTATTGATGTTGACTTTCTTTTTACAATTCTTCCCAGACCTGGTAAAAAGAGGCCATGTTTTTGTTTTAGAAACACCCTTATTTCGTGTAAGAAATAAACAAAAAACAATCTATTGTTACGATGAATCTGAAAAGCAAAAAGCGATAAGTGAATTAGGAAACAAGCCAGAGATTACGCGATTCAAAGGATTGGGTGAGATTAGTCCAGAAGAATTTGGAAAATTCATCAATGCTGATATTAAATTAGCTCCAGTAATTTTAGAACAAGGAGATCATATTCAACATTTGTTAGAATATTATATGGGTAAGAATACCCCAGAAAGACAAGAGTTCATTATCAATAATTTAAAAGTTGAATTAGATAAAGCAAATGATACACATAGTATTTAACACCGCAGACATTGCTGCTTTAGAAGCGGCTATTGAATTAGATGAATCTTTGGCTGGAAAGATCATTGAGATTAAGGACGACTATGCAGTTGGCCCTATAATGGATATTTATGAAACAGAAGGCTATCAAGTTAGAAGAGATTGGTGGAAAGAAGTGTTGTTGAATTCACCTTACGAAGATCAATTAGATATAGTAGATGATAAGTTAACCGTACATCATTTACATACTTCATTGAATCATGACGAAAATGAAATGGTTTGGATATGGATGGGCCAGAACGTGCACGATGTATGTGGGTACTATTGGTTAATGAGTCAGTTTAAAGAATACCAAAGTAGGATTCATGTCTTGTATTTAAACAACTTGCCTTTTTTAAATGAAAAAGGTCAATTATTTTATCCTACGCATTTAAGCCAAATACAACCTAAGGAATTTTTGAAAGCAAAGAAATTAGCAAGACCCATTACATTGAGTGAATTTGAATTAGATCCGGATGAATGGAAGAAATTGTGTAATGAGAATGAAGGAGTTCGTTTCTTAGATGGCGGTAAGAAAATTTTGAGTATGGGGATTGGATATTATGATAAAGAGATTCTTTCATTATTGACTAAGAACGCACAGAAATTACAGAGTGCTTTGGGTAACATTTTAACTAAAATGAAGATCAAAACAGGAGATGCATTTATAGTATTTCGTTTAAAAGCATTAGAGGCAGAAGGAAAATTGGTCATTGCTGGTGATTGGAATAAGGGATGGAAGGATTTGGTTATTCAAATGCCTGGTGGATCGGCTGTGGTTCCAGAAGCAGAAGCATCAATCAACTAATATGTCTGTACAAATCCTACCCATAGACCTTAAAGCACTAGATGAACGTGGCGCGCTTCATTATTTTAGTACCGAAAGAACGGGTGAGTTTTTATTGGTTTATCGAAATGCAGGATCCATTAGTGGACAACATTATCATAAGGGGATTACAGAAGGTAAAAATCCAGAAGACATGCTATTAGTTCAAGGAAAAGCAAGTTTAAACTGGAAAAATTTAGAAACAAAAGAAGCAAATACGGTGGAATTGATTGCCCCAATAAGAGTGAAAATTCCTGCTCAAATTTGGCACGAATTAAAAGCAATCACCGATATCGTTTTTATTGAATTAAATAGTTTAAGTGACGGTAGTGCAGATACGCATCGAATCTAGTTGTTACGAATCAGAATAGTTATGGCAAAAGAGAAAAATTTAAGCAGGGTTACAGAAAATGAATCAGGTGTTCAGGGACAGTATAAAAACTGGTTCATGGAATATGCATCTTATGTAATTCTTGAAAGAGCAGTACCCGCCATTGAAGATGGTTTGAAGCCAGTTCAAAGAAGAATCCTACATGCCATGAAGGAAATGGATGATGGAAGATTCAATAAGGTGGCGAATATTATTGGACAAAGTATGCAATACCATCCCCATGGTGATGCAAGTATTGGAGATGCATTGGTCAATATTGGACAAAAGAATTTATTGGTAGAAACCCAAGGAAACTGGGGTGATGTAAGAACAGGTGACTCAGCTGCTGCATCACGTTATATTGAAGCTAGATTAAGCAAATTTGCTTTAGAAGTTGCTTTTAATGCCAAAACAACTGAATGGGCATTAAGTTACGATGGTCGTAAACAAGAGCCAGTGACTTTGCCAATGAAGTTTCCTTTATTGTTGGCTCAAGGTGCAGAAGGTATTGCAGTTGGATTATCTACTAAGATTTTACCGCATAATTTTAATGAATTAATAGACGCTAGTATTAAGTATTTAAGAGGACGTAAGTTTGAATTATTACCCGACTTTCAAACTGGTGGTATGATTGATGCATCTGCGTATAACGATGGAAAGCGTGGAGGTAAAGTAAGGGTGAGGGCGCATATTGAGGAAATGGATAAGAAAACCTTAGTGATTAAAGATGTACCCTATGGAGTCACTACCACTCAATTGATGGAAAGTATTACCAAGGCAAACGACCAAGGTAAAATCAAAATCAAAAAAGTAACGGACGTTACTGCTGCACAGGTTGAAATTCAAATTGATCTTGCAACAGGTATTTCTCCTGACATCACTATAGATGCTTTATATGCATTTACAGATTGTGAAATCAGTTTATCTCCCAATGCTTGTGTGATTGTGAATCAACGTCCACAATTCTTAGGAGCTAGTGATTTGTTACGTCATTCTGTAGACCATACAAAAGGATTGTTGAAAGCAGAATTAGAAATTCATTTGCAAGAATTATTAGACAAATGGCATTTCACTAGTTTGGAAAAAATATTCTTTGAAGAAAAAATTTACCAAGAACTTGAAAAGCAACACCTTAATTGGGAAAAAGTAATTGATGCGATTGATAAAGCATTTGAACCTTTTAAGAAGAAGTTTAAAAAGCCGATAGAAAGAACAGACTTATTAAAATTAACTGATAAGCCTGTAAGAAGAATCCATAAATTAGATATCGAAGATTTAATTGCGCAAATTAAATCAATAGAGGAAGAGATCAAAGAAGTGAAGCATAACCTTGAAAATTTAGTAGATTATGCAGTGAGTTATTACGAAAATTTGCAAAAGAAATATGGCAAAGGCAAAGAACGTAAAACCGAATTGAAAGAATTTGATACGATCCAAGTGAAGCAAGTTGCGATTGCGAATACCAAACTCTATATCAATAGAGCAGAAGGTTTCATTGGGACTAGTTTAAAGAAAGATGAATTCTTATGTGACTGTACCGACTATGACGATATCATTGCCTTTACCAAAGGGGGCACTATGAAAGTGGTAAAAGTCTCTGATAAGATATTTATAGGAAAAGACATAATTCATGCAGCTGTATTCCAAAAAAATGATGAACGTACCACCTACAATATGATCTATATTGATGGTGCTTCTGGAATAAGTTATGCAAAACGATTTAATGTAACTGGTGTGACTAGGGACAAAGAATATGTTTTAGCAAAAAGCTTAGAGAAATCTAAAGTGCATTATCTATCGATCAACGCGAATGGAGAGGCTGAGTCTGTTAAAATTATATTAAGTCCTAATTGTAATGCTAGAATTAAAGAATTCGATTTCTTCTTTGAAACTTTAGAAGTAAAAGGAAGAAGCAGCGTGGGCAATCAAGTTACTAAATATCCTATCAAGGCGGTTAAATTAAAAGAAGCTGGTAAGAGTACTTTGGTGGGTAGAAAGTTATGGTTTGATGATAAATTCGGAAGATTGAACACCGAAGAGAAAGGGCAATATTTAGGTACATTTGAAGATGAGAAGCTCATTGTCATTACGAAGGATGGAAATTATGAAGTAACTGATACTGAATTGACTCAAAGATTTGACCCTGAAAAAGTTCTTTTCATGGAGAAATTCAATCCAGAAAAAGTCATCACCGCAGTTTATCTAGATAAAGAGAAACTACAATTCAATATCAAAAGATTCAAGATAGAAACAACTACTTTGAAGACACCATTTACTTTCATCAAAGAAAGCAATGGAAATTATGTAGCAGCCGTATCTACTCATATTGAACCAGTTTTGGTTGTACTGTCAGGTAAAGGCACACAACAAAGAAAAGCCAAGTTTAAAGTGAGTAAAATGGTAGACGTAATGGGTTCTAAAGCAGTAGGTACTAAGTTGGTTGATTTCAGTAAATCCATCGAAATGGAATGGGAAACCAAAATAGTGATTAAAGATCCTAACGACGAACAACCAGAATTGTTCTAATTTTGTATAAAATCAAGTAATATGTCAACCATCAATGTAGGTCAATTTAATTTAATGCGTGTAGACCGTAAGGTGGACTTTGGTTTTTATATGGATGATGGAGAAGAGGGTGTGTTGTTGCCAAAGCGTTTTGTGCCTTCTGGTTTACAAGTAGGTGATACAATAAGTGTATTTGTTTACCATGATTCTGATAATAGATTGATTGCAACCACACAAGAACCATTTGCTGTAGTGGGTGATATTGCAGCCTTAAAAGTAGTTGCATTGACTAAACAAGGTGCATTCATGGATTGGGGATTAATGAAGGATTTATTTGTCCCTGTTTCTCAACAACTTTCAAGCATGCGTTTGGGTGGCAAGTACCTTGTTAAATTGTATTTAGACAAACAAACTGGCAGGGTTGCAGCTACTGAAAAAATAGACAACCAAATTAGCAATGATGTTCTTACAGTTAAAGAAGGGGAAAAAGTAAAATTACAAGTGTATCGTGAATCAGATATTGGTTATGTAGTGATTGTGAATCAAGTGCATCAAGGGTTGGTGTATAAAAATGAAGTCTTTACCCATTTACATATTGGTCAAATAATAGAAGAAGGTTTTGTTAAGAAAATAAGAGAAGACAACAAATTAGATATTGGTATTGGTAAACAAGGGGTAGAGAAATTAGATGATGATCAATTAAAATTGATTCAATTATTAAAACTACACAAAGGTTTTTTACCTTATCATGACAAATCATCTCCAGAAGATATTTATGCATTCTTTGGTATTAGCAAGAAAGCTTTTAAAATGAATGTGGGCATGTTGTATAAGGCTAAAAAAATAACCATCGAAGAGGGTGGTATCCGTTTGATACTAGAATCAACAGAAGCTTAATTAATTCACTACAAATTATATTGTATGTCTAAAGAAGTATTTATCGTCGCTGCAGTAAGAACGCCCATTGGGTCTTTCGGAGGAGCTTTGAAATCAATTACTGCAACTCAATTAGGTGCCATTGCCATTCAAGGTGCAATAGATAAAATTAAGTTAGATGTCAATATGGTGGATGAAGTGTATATGGGATCTGTCATTCAAGCAGGACTTGGGCAAGCGCCTGCTCGACAAGCTGCTTTACTTGCAGGTTTGCCCAACAAAGTAATTTGTTCAACCATTAATAAAGTTTGTGCAAGCGGCATGAAATCTATTGCATTGGCTGCGCAAAGTATTCTCTTAGGAGATGCGGATATTGTTGTAGCTGGCGGAATGGAGAGTATGAGCAATGTCCCTTTTTACAATATACATCAACGTTGGGGCAATAAATATGGAGACACTACGCTAGTAGATGGTTTAGCAAAAGATGGACTAGTGGATGTTTATGACCAGGTAGCCATGGGTAATTTTGCAGATTTATGTGCCTCTGAAAATCAAATTTCAAGGGCTGACCAAGATGCTTTTGCTGTTGGTAGTTATACTAAATCACAAGCATCTATTGAACAAGGATTATTCGATAACGAAATTGTACCTGTGTTGATTCCACAAAGAAAAGGGGATCCCATTACTATAGCTAAAGACGAGGAACCATTCAATGTAAAGTTTGATAAAATTCCAAGTTTAAATCCTGCCTTTAGTAAAACAGGAACAGTAACCGCTGCAAATGCAAGTACAATGAACGATGGTGCAGCAGCTTTAATATTAATGAGTGGTGAGAAAATGGAGGCACTCGGTTTAAAACCATTGGCTAAGATAACCAGTTTTGCAGATGCCGCTCAAGATCCAAAATGGTTTACAACAGCCCCTGCACTTGCCATTCCAAAAGCTTTAAAAAAGGCCAATTTAACTGCAGCTGATATTGATTTTTTTGAATTCAATGAAGCGTTTTCTGTAGTAGGTATTGTGAATACCAATTTATTAAAACTAGATCCTGCCAAAGTGAATATCAGAGGAGGTGCAGTAGCACTAGGTCATCCTCTTGGATGCAGTGGTGCTAGAATTATGGTTACTCTGGCACATATTTTAAAAGACAAAAAAGCTAAATATGGTGCTGCAGGCATTTGTAATGGTGGCGGTGGCGCAAGTGCAATGATTATAGAGCGAGTGTAAACTACTTTTAAAGTAATTTATTTTAGCTGTGTCATTAACTCATCCATCATAATACCATAGTGACTTTCATCATAAGTACATTCACCATTTTGGATCAATAAAATTTGTGGTGATTCATGGTGTACCTGAAAGAATTCAGCAATAGCAGCAGAAATAGGCCTAAACTTCAATAGGTCTAAATAATGGAAATCCACCTTTTCTGGACTTGCTGAACGTTCGAATCTATCCAAAGCCATCCTGCTAATACTGCAAGTAGTACTATGCTTAAAAATAACTTGTGGGGTAACAAAAGAGGCAGATTTTATTTGTTCTAATTGATCTATAGCGTTTATTGGATGCCAATTCATTTTTACAATTTTTAAAGGGCAAAATTAGGTATTTCTTTTGAAGTATTTTCAGTAGAATCTAGCTTTTACAATGGCAGAATGTTTAACTTCGGTGTATAATTAAGCTTATGCGTTTACAACTTTCCCAACCCATCTGTTTCATAGATTTAGAAACAACAGGTATTAATGTGAGCACCGATAAAATTGTCGAAATTGCCATTGTCAAAATCATGCCTGATGGTGCTAAACTAGTTAAAAGGAAATTGGTTAATCCTGAAATGCCCATTCCTACATTGACTACTTCGGTGCATGGCATTACGGATGAAATGGTTAAAGACGCCCCCACATTTAAACAAGTGGCAAATGAGATTAAACAATTTTTAGAAGGTTCCGACTTAGCTGGATACAATAGCAATCGTTTTGATATCCCTATGTTGAATGAAGAATTTTTAAGAGCAGGAATTACTGTTGATATAGAGTCAAGAAAGTTATTAGACGTCCAAAAAGTATTCCATATGATGGAACAACGCACATTGACAGCCGCGTATAAATTTTATTGCAATAAGAGTCTAGAAGATGCTCATACAGCCGAAGCAGATGCTACTGCAACTTGGGAGGTCTTAGAGGCTCAATTAGAAAGATATCCAAGCATTGGTAATACGGTTGAATCTATTGTAAAGTTTACTGGTGAAGACCAAATTATAGACTTTGCTCGACGTTTTGTAATGGAGAATGGGGTAGAGACCTTCAATTTTGGAAAACACAAAGGCAAGCCTGTAAAACAAGTACTAAAAGAAGAGCCTCAGTATTATGACTGGATGATGAAGGGTGATTTTGCCCTCCATACTAAACAGAAATTAACAGAGATTTTAAATAGATCTATATTAAATAAATAACATATATTTACTATCATTAAAGTACTATTTTTATTACTATACCCCCCTAATAGAAAGTGAAGAAAATTGTCATCATACCTACTTATAACGAAAAAGAAAATATTGCAGCAATCATACAAGCTGTGATTGTTCTTGGAAATCAATACCATGTTTTAGTGGTTGATGATGGTTCTCCAGATGGTACAGCGGCCATTGTGAAGGATTTAATGTTGGCGCATCCAGATAAGATTTTTATACAAGAAAGAACAGGCAAATTAGGATTAGGCACTGCATATATACATGGGTTCAAATGGGCTTTAGCGAATCAATATGATTATATTTTTGAAATGGATGCTGATTTTTCACACAATCCATTAGATCTGGATAGACTATTAGCTGCTTGTGAAAATGGTGCAGATGTGGCCATTGGAAGTAGATACGTAAAAGGGGGTGCAACAGAAAACTGGCCTTTGGATCGCTTGATCTATTCTAAAGGCGGTTCCCTATATACAAGAATTATCACAGGTATGCCAGTCAAAGATCCTACTGCTGGTTTTATGTGTTACAAGAATAAAGTACTCGCTGCTATCCAATTGGATAATATCAAATTCATAGGTTATGCTTTCCAAATTGAAATGAAGTTTGCTTCTTGGAGATTAGGTTTCAAATTAAAAGAAGTTCCAATCACATTTATTGATAGAAAAATTGGTGTAAGTAAAATGTCTAAAGGCATTATTAAGGAAGCTATTATGGGTGTATTGAATATGCAATGGCAATCATTTACTGGGCGCTTTATCAAACATATCAAGCGTGAGCAGCTTTAAAAGATCTTTATTACAACTTCACGTATTTGTCTTTTTGGCTGGACTAACTGCACCTATTGGTAATCTAATCCAATTGAATGGATTGGTGTTGGTTTTTTACAGAATGCTGTTAACTGTCTTGGTCTTATTCCCAATCTATTTAATGCATCAAAAAAAAGCGCAAGTTCCATTAAAGGAAAAAGCCAGATTGATGTTGATTGGGGTTTTAATCGCTATTCATTGGGTGTGTTTTTATGGAAGTATTAAATTAGCCAATGTCTCCATTGCATTGGTTTGCATCTCCAGTGTTGGCTTATTCACCGCATTTTTGGAGCCTATATTTTTAAAAACAAAGTTTATTTGGAACGATATCTATATTGGATTCTTAAGCCTAATAGGTATCTTTTTCATTTTTCAATTTGACATACATTTTAGAACTGGAATACTTGTAGGACTTGTTTCTGCTTTATTTGCATCTATTTTCACCATCATTAATAAAAGGTTAACCACAGAACATTCTACACAAACCATTCAAACATTTGAAATGATGGGCGGATTAGGGTTTCTTACGATGGTCATTCTTGCTATGAATGCTTATCAGCAAAGTTCATTTATCCTACCCACTAGTCAAGACTGGTTTTGGTTAATCATTTTGGCATTGGTTTGCACCGTTTTAGCCAATCATTTGATGCTAAATGCACTTAAAAAAATAAGTGCATTTACAATGAATGTAACCCTTAATTTAGAGCCGGTATATGGTATCATGATAGCCATACTATTATTTCAGGAACAAAAACAGATGGGTAAAGGCTTTTATATTGGCATTGTATTAATCGCTGTTTCAGTCCTATTGCAAATGATTCGAGTTTTGCGTCAGCAAAACCACAAATAGATTGTGCATTTTTTAAAACTTATCGTAAATTGATAACTCAATTTAACCCGATATGAATCGAATCTTAAGTCTTTGTTTAGTATTATTATCCATTACAGCCCATGCACAAAAAAAACCATTAGACCATTCCGTATATGATCAATGGCAGTCTATTAAGGATGTACTCATGTCCAGTGATGGAAATTGGGTGTCTTATACGATTGCGCCACAGGAAGGGGATAGCAAATTAATGATTCAACATCTTAAAAGCAATCAACGATTCAATATTGAGAGGGGAGCTCAAGCCCAATTCACCGAAAATAATGGCTTTTTAATTGCAAAAGTGAAGCCTACATTCAACGAAATAAGGCAAGCAAAAATGAATAAGAAGAAGCCAGATGAAATGCCTAAAGACAGTTTGGTAATCATTGATTTACAAACCAATGAAGTTAACAAATGGGCATCTGTAAAATCATTTCAATTAGCTGAACACAATAGCGATATACTTGTCTTCTTAAAAGATAAAAAAGGGGATATCAATAAAGATGGTTCTGATTTAGTCATCTACAATTTAAAAAATAAAGCTGAACGAACTATAAATAGCATCGTACAATACCAAATACAGCCTTATGGTCAATCTGTTGCAATGCTTCAAATTAAAACAAAAACCACACCAACTAAAGTACTATTAGCTTCTACCACTGATACCCTTATTCAATCCCTATCCACTTCTATATTTAGTGCAACCAATTTAAGTTGGGATGAGCAAGGTAAACAACTTGCTTATTTGGTTGAAAAAGATAGCACACATAAAGCATTGCAAAAAGATTTTAGTTTGGCATATTACACAACAGAATCGGATTCTGCTAATTATGTTTTTGAAAGAAAACATCCTTCCATGCCAGCCCAATATACCATTGGAGGAGATAAGAAATTAAATTTTAGTAAAACAGGTGCAAGTTTGAGCTTAGGTATTCAACCAATTTTGCCAATTAAGGATACGAGTCTTCCGGAATTTGACAGAGTTAGTGTAGATATTTGGAACTACAATGATGCCAATTTACAATCCACTCAATTAAAAAGCTTGGAAGCAAGTTTAAAAAGTACTGAGGCAGTTCTATTTAAACCTACTAAGAATCAATTTACTTATTTAGGTAAAATAAACGATCGACAAATCAAATATACGGCCGAAGGAGACGGACAATTAGCCATTGCTAATATAGATTCAAATTATACGATTGCAAGTCAATGGCAAGGTTATGGAAAAAAAGACTTGTATGTGATCAATACCAATTCAGGTCAAAGAAATTTAGTACAAAAAGGTTTAAAAGGTAATTTAGTTGCTCCTTCCTATGATGGTAGTTTGATTGTTTATTATGATGAGGAATCAAAACAATTTAAATCATTTAATACGTCCACTTTGCAAACAAGACAAATTGCAAAAGACATTGTTTTCCCTTTGTATGACGAAGACAATGACGTACCAGATGAACCCAATGCTTATGGAATTGCTATGTGGATGGATAACAACAAGAGTTTCATTTTATATGACCGTTATGATTTATGGTTGGTGGATGCAACTGGTTTAAATGCATCACAGTTATTGACCAAAGGTAGAATAGCAAAAAAAGTATATCGTTTTGTTCATCTTGATCAAGATAAAAAATTCATTGGTTTCAAAGATCAAATATTATTAAGGTCATACAACGAAATTGACAAATCAGAAGGCATTGCATTGCTAGATATGGCTAATAGAACTTTGTTTTCAATTGCAGAAAAACCAATGCATTTTACCACAATTTTTGGTGCTAAAAATAGCAATGATTTTATTGTGATGCAGGAAGATGAAAAGAATGCTGGTAATCTTTACCCTTATTTATTTAAACAAGAAAAACAAAATCCGAGCGCTTTAGCAACGATCAATCCACAGCAAGCAGACTATAATTGGATGCAATCTCAATTGGTTAAATGGAAAGCTTATACAGGTAAGACTGCGGAGGGGGTACTTTATTTGCCAGAAGATTTTGATGTAAAAAAGAAGTATCCAATGATTGTTTATTTCTATGAACGCAACAATCAAACCTTGCATCATTATTTACCGCCATCACCAACACCTTCTAGGCTGAATATTCCATTCTTTGTTAGTCGTGGTTATGTTGTTTTTGTACCAGACATTTGGTATAAAAAAGGATATCCTGGACAAGGTGCTTATGATTATATTGTAAGTGGCACCAAAGCAATGGTACAAAAAGGGTTTATTGATAGCACAAGAATTGGATTACAAGGGCAGAGTTGGGGAGGATATCAAATTGCCTATTTAATTACTAAAACGAATATGTATGCTGCAGCTTGGGCAGGTGCACCAGTAGTAAATATGACAAGTGCTTATGGTGGTATCCGTTGGGGTGCAGGTATCAATAGACAGTTCCAATATGAAAAGACGCAAAGTAGAATTGGTGCAAATTTATGGGAGCGTCCAGATTTATACATAAAGAACTCACCACTGTTTGAGTTGAATAAAGTAAAAACACCAATTGTGATAATGAGTAATGACGCTGATGACGCTGTGCCTTGGTATCAAGGCATTGAAATGTTCACAGCAATGCGTCGTTTAGCTAAACCAATTTGGATGTTGGTGTATAACAACGAAGCACATAATTTAGTGGAAAGAAAAAATAGAAAAGATATTCAAATTAGAGAACAACAGTTCTTCGATCATTACTTGAAAGGTGCACCAATGCCTATTTGGATGTCCAAAGGTGTACCAGCAATGATGAAAGGAAGAGATTTAGGATTGGGATATTAAACGTATTGAAACCATTGTCTATTGGGATCCCAATTTTCAAATGCTTTAGCAACAGCAGACAAGAAACTGGAGCCCATTGCACCATCTACAATTCTGTGGTCATAGCTCATAGATAAGTACATCATATGACGAACAAGAATTGCATCACCTGCAGGTGTTTCAATCACTACAGGACGCTTTTTAATGGCGCCTAATGCCAAGATAGCCACCTGAGGTTGTGGTATAATTGGCGTGCCCATAATAGAACCAAATGTACCTACATTCGTTACTGTAAAAGTGCCACCTTGTGTATCCTGAGGTTTTAATTGATTGTTTCTTGCAGCATTGGCTAAGCCATTTACAGCTTTGCTTAATCCTACAATACTCAATTGGTTCGCACCTTTGATCACTGGAACAATTAAGTTACCAGATGGAAGGGCAGTGGCCATTCCTATATTAATATCTTTCTTTAAGATAATATTATCACCTTGTAAGCTACAATTGATATAAGGGAACTTTTCTAAAGTTGCAGCAATACATTCCATGAACATGGGAGTGAAAGTTAATTTTGTACTTTCTCTTTTTTCAAAAAGTTGTTTCACTTTTTCTCTCCATACTACCATATTCGTCACGTCTGCTTCTACAAAAGAAGTGACATGCGGACTTGTTTGAACACTATCCACCATATGCTTTGCAATTAACTTGCGCATACGATCCATTTCAATAATTTCTGTATTTCCTGTAACAATCACTTCTTCTGGACTAGCAAATTTACCCGTATTGTTCGCAGTGCTAAATCCATAATCCACTGGAGGGAATTGATTGACTTGTGAATTGGTTTGTGCTTGTAAAACAGGAGCAGATTGTTGTTGTTGTTGTTGTTGAATTGGTGCAACTGGAGCTGCTATGACTGGAGCAACAATTGGTGCCTGAACAAGACCTGCTTTTTTATTTGCAACATATTGTAAGATATCTTTTTTAGATACCCTGCCTTGACTTCCAGTGCCTGGTATATGCTGTAATTCATTTAAACTAATTCCTTCATTCTGTGCAATATTCAACACCAATGGTGAGAAAAATCGGATATCATTCGAATCTAGATTTTGTACTAACTGTGGCGTAGAAGTAGGAGCAAAAGGAACTTCTTCTGCAACAACAGTATTGGTTACTGGAACATTTACAGGTGCAATTACTTGTGCAGGAGTAGAAATCGGTGTTGACGCTGGATTAATACTACCACTTGTTTGTATTCTAGCGATCACTGTTCCAATTGGAACCACCGCATTTACTTCAAATAAAATCTCAGTGATGGTTCCAGCAGCAGTTGATGGAATTTCACTGTCTACTTTATCGGTAGCGATATCTAATAATGTTTCATCTAATTGAATGGTATCACCTACAGCTTTGTGCCATTTTAAAATGGTTGCTTCCATGATACTTTCACCCAATTTTGGCAAAATCAAGTCAACTACAGACATAGGGAATAATTTTAGCAAAAATAAGACTAAATCTTATTGATTATGAGTAACCTAAG
>JACCDI010133127.1_pt1 | contig 22422 bp, 23 predicted proteins | sample 7442791 | NCBI WGS metagenome assembly JACCDI01 (sample SAMN15323434, study PRJNA562643) | freshwater metagenome | isolation source: river surface water | place: USA:Blue River Watershed | collected 2017-08-15
AATTAATGATGCCAAACCCGCTCAGGGATAATCCCCCACATGAACGGCAACACCTTCGGAACATTATTCACCGTCACCAACTTTGGTGAATCCCACGGCCCGGCCATTGGCTGCGTGATTGACGGCTGCCCACCGGGTATGGCCTTGAGCGAGGCCGACATCCAGCTCGACCTAGACCGCCGCCGCCCTGGCACCAGTCGCCATGTGACCCAACGCCAAGAGCCCGACCAGGTGCAAATCCTGAGTGGGGTCTACCAAGGCGTCACCACCGGCACCCCGATTGCCTTGCTGATTCACAACACCGATCAACGCAGCAAAGACTACAGCGACATCTTGCAAACCTTCAGGCCCGGCCACGCCGACTACACCTACACCCAAAAATACGGTGTGCGCGACCCGCGCGGCGGCGGTCGTTCTTCGGCGCGACTCACCGCACCCACCGTGGCTGCCGGCGCAGTCGCCAAAAAATGGCTGAAAGAAAAACACGGCACCCACTTCATCGGTTGCATGACGCAACTGGGCGAGCACCCCATCGGTTTTGAAGACTGGGCGCATGTGCCCCACAACCCGTTTTACGCACCCATTGCTGACGTGGCGCATTTAGAGGCCTACATGGACAGCTTGCGCAAAGCAGGCGATTCGTGTGGCGCTCGCATCCGGGTCGTTGCCAAAGGCATGCCCGTCGGTTTGGGCCAACCGATTTACGACCGGCTCGATGCCGACATTGCCTACGCCATGATGGGCTTGAACGCGGTCAAAGGTGTGGAAATCGGTGCAGGTTTCGCCAGCGTCGCACATCTGGGCTCGACCCACGGCGACAGCTTGACGCCAGAGGGGTTTGCCAACAACAACGCCGGTGGCGTGTTGGGCGGCATCAGCACCGGGCAAGACCTGGAGGTGAGCATCGCCATCAAGCCCACCAGTTCCATCCTCACGCCGCGTGACAGCATCGACAGTGCAGGCAGTGCGGTGCAGGTGCAAACCAAGGGCCGCCACGACCCTTGCGTGGGCATTCGCGCCACGCCCATTGCGGAAGCGCTGCTGGCGCTGGTGGTGATGGACCATGCATTGCGCCACCGTGCGCAGTGCGGCGATGTGGTCATGCCGCTCTCGCCCATTCCTGCACAGCGCGGCGATTGATCACATGAACACAGACGCAGCGCCGCGGGTCTCGCGGCGTCAACTGGTGCCGTTTGCCGCGCTGTCCGCCAGTTACTTCGCCCACATCGGGTTTTTCAACCCCTATTTGCCTTTGTGGTTGAAACATCTGGGCCTGAGCCTGTGGATGATCGGTTTGCTGACCTCCATGCAAGCGGTCACCCGTGTGTTTGCGCCTTACCTGTGGGGGTGGCTGAGCGACCGCAGCGGTGAACGTGTGCCCTTGATGCGCTGGTGTGCAGGCATGGCCTTGTTGTGCTCCATCGGCCTGTTGTTCAGCGATGAGCCTTGGTGGTTGGCAGCGGTCTTGTTTTTGATGTTCACCCACACCAGCGCCATGATGCCCATGAGTGAGGCTGCCATGGCGCATTTGGTGAGTCACCAAGGGGCGCTGGATGTGCGTCGCTATGGGCGTATTCGCTTGTGGGGTTCGGTTGGGTTTTTGGTGACGGTGTTTGTGTCAGGCCACTGGTTTGAAGTGCATGGCATGGCCGACTTTCCGATGTGGACCGTGTTGACTTTGTTGGCCATCAACCTGAGCGTGTGGAGCTTGCCCAATGTGCGTGAAGAGGCAGCGCAGGTCAAAGGCCAAGCGGGGTTTGGCAAAGTGATGCGCCAACCGCAAACCCTGTGGTTTTTTGCGACCTTGTTTTTCCATGTGCTGTCGCATGTCGCCATCTACACCTTCTTTTCGTTGTACCTGGATGAACTCGGCTACGGCAAAGACATGATCGGTCTTTTGTGGGCCTTGTCGGTGGTGGTGGAAATCATCGGCTTTTTCACCCAAAGCCGCTGGCTGCATTGGCTGAGCTTGCCCGCTTGGCTGTGTGTGTGCACGGGGGTGATGGCACTGCGCATGGGCTTGACTGCTGGGTTTGGTCACCTGCTGTGGGTGCTGCTGTTGGCGCAGTGCCTGCACGTGTTCACCTTTGCCATTCAACACACGGTGTGCATCGCGTGGCTATCGCAGCATTTCCCAGGCCGCTTGCGCGGCAGAGGGCAGGCTTTGTATGCGGTGATCGGTTATGGCTTCACCGGTGTGCTGGGTGCTTTGGGTGGCGCGGCGCTCAGCACCCGGTATGGTTTGCAAACCGTGTTTTGGGCGGCCATGCCCATCGCTTTGCTGGGCGTGTTGTCAGCACTCATGTTGAGGCGTTCTGCGCAGCAACAGGGCATGGATGTCAAAGATCAATAGAGATTCAGTTTTCAAGGCCACATCTTGTAGAACCAGCTGAAAATTTGTACACCTCGGCGCAGGAGGTGTGTCATGTCTCATCTTCGTGTCTTGATTGTGGAAGACCATCCATTGATGGCAGACGCTTTGCGCGTGCGCCTGCAAATTCTTGCACGCCAGATGGTCTGCATACACGCCCATTCTTTGCAACAAGGATTGCTTTGCTTGCAACAACCACAGGGCTTTGCCCTGGTCCTGCTGGATTTGAATTTGCCTGATTCCCAAGGCATAGACACCCTCCATGCCTTTTGCCGCGTGAGAACCACAGGCCCGATGGTGGTGGTGACTTCGCTGGATGATGACGAGGTGGATCAAGCTTGTTTGGCCAACAACGTGACCCTGATCCATAAAACCTGCTCCTCTTCCAAAATGGAAGCTGCACTCATGCAGGTGTTCACGAAAACCATTTCATCAGCCCAGTTGCCTCTTAAAAATCACCATGTTTCAGAGGCTGAACCACATCTGATCGACAGACTTTCCAACAAGCAACGCCATGTGCTGGCTTTGTTGGCGCAGGGGCAAGGCAGTCGCGCCATTGCCGACAAACTGCACCTGAGCGATGCCACTGTGCGCAGTCACATGACCGAGATCTACCTGCGACTGGGCGTCAAAAATCGCACGCAAGCCAGCACCCTCTACTTGCTGTGGACGCAGCAACGCGGCATTGGCCATGATTGAAGTGGGCCGTGCATGTCTCTTGTGGGTTGTTTTGTGCCTGTTGACTGGGCAGGCGGTGTCTGCTGAATTGTGGTCCAGGTTGCGGGTCGTCGAGGATGTCCATGCATCCTTCTCACCAGACCAAGCATGGCAACAAGCCATGTCTTCACATGCACTCAGACTGGAGCGTCCCCATCAGGTGGTCGGGGGCGCCAACAGCCCACCGCATTGGGCCGCTTGGAGGCTGAGTCCAGCTGAAATTGAGCAACAGGAGATGTGGTTAAGTTTGAAATCGCCCACGCAAGACCACAGCGCCTTGTGGGTGCGTCACGGCAACGGACCTTGGCAGGCGCAGCAAGAACTGAGTATGCAAGTGAATGGAGCCAGGAAGGGCTATTTGTGGCCCACCTGGGCCTTGAGTCACCAAGGACCTGAGCACATGGACGTGTTGTTGCGCATCGAAGGACCCAATCGCGTGCAGTTTCCTTTGGTGATGGACAGCCAAGTGGATTACCTGTTCCGACAGCAAGGCATCATGCTGTTCATGGGGTTTGTTCTGGCCGTGCCTTTGGTGGTGATGTTTTTCGCACTGACCTTGATTCGCAGCCTGCAAAACCCTCGCTTGCTCCTGTTTTTGGGCATGGGTTTGGGTGAACTGATCGCTGCAAGCTGGGTGAGTGGATTGCTCAACCTGATGTGGCCCATGCTGTCACGCTCAGATGCCGCATGGATCGGCAGTTGCGGGTATTGGATGTTGTTTGTGCTGAGTGTGTTTCACGCGCAGTCTTTTCTAAACACGTCACAAACCAGTCCCAAGCGCCACTTGCAACTGACAATGCTGGCCTGGCTGTGGTTCTGCGCGGTGCCGTTGTGCGCTGGTTTATGGTCAGCATGGTTGAGGGCTTTGCTGCTGTGGGGCGGCTCTTTGCATGCAGTATTCATGCTCAGTTTGGCTTGGATCCATTGGCGTCAGCAGGCCACTTGGCCGCGGGCCTTGTATGCCGGGGTGTGGTTGGTTTATGCCTCATCGGTGTTGGTGTACTGGCTCTACAGGGTGTTTGAATGGCCATTGTTCACCACCTTGGGCATTCAGTTTGTCCAAGGTGCGCTGGTGGCGACCTTGCTGGGTTTGTCGGCCAGCCTGCAGGTGACAGGCGAGCGACGCCGACTTCAAGAAGACCAGGTGCTGTCGCGAGCGAGAGTGCATTGGTTCGCCGCCACACAGCATGATTTGTGGCAACCCCTGCAAAGCATTCAACTCTATGTGCAAGCCTTGTTGAAAGCACCTGCTGATCAACAAGCTGTGTTGGCGAATGGTTTGCAGTTGGCGTCTCAGTCGGTAGACGATTTCATGCGTCAACTGCGCTACTTTGCGCAGGGCGAGTGGGTGTCATCAAAGACACCCAACTGCAGCGAGGTCATGATTCGCGATGTGTTGCAACCCTTGGTGGATGAATGTCGTCCCCTGGCTCAGATGCGTCACTTGGTGCTGCGTTATCGACCCTCTGATGCAGTGGTTCGTGTGGACCCCCAAGCGGTCCAGCGCATGGTGCGCAATTTACTCACCAACGCCATGCACTACACCCCAGCGGGAGGCCGGGTCTTGCTGGCTTGTCAAAAAAGGGGCGGTGTGCTGTGGCTGCTGTGCATCGACAACGGCCTGGGCATGAGCTCAGCGCAAATTGACAACAGCTTTCAGGCTTTCAATGCCGTAGATGGCAGCCCCGCCCATGCCCACAAATTGGGACTGGGCTTGTTCAGCGTCAAACAATTGGCCCTGCAACATCAGATGCCCATGCGACTTCAAAGTGTGCAGGGCCAAGGTACTTTGGTGGGCTTTGGCATGCCCCTGGTGGACCAACCTCCAGAGGTTTAAACCAAGCTGCGCACCACACCACCATCCACCCGCAGTGCCGCGCCATTGGTGGCCGCTGACAAGGGGCTGCAGACATAGGCCACCAGGCTGGCCACTTCCTCGGGTTGAATGAAGCGCTTCAACAACGATGTGGGTCGTCCCTGGGCAAAGAAATCTGCCGAGGCTTGCTCAAAACTCACGCCTTGTTGCGCGGCCAAGGTATCAAAGAAAGTTTTCGCACCCTCGGTCAAGGTCGGGCCAGGCAAGACGCTGTTGACCGTGACCGCGGTGCCCGCGCAGGTTTCTGCCAGACCACGGGCGACCGAGAGTTGCGCTGATTTGGTCATGCCGTAGTGCACCATTTCGGCGGGTGGGCAAATGCCAGATTCGCTGGAGATGAACACAATGCGACCTTGGTTGCGCTGCTTCATGGCGGGCAAATAGGCCCGTGACAAACGCACACCGCTCATGACATTGGTTTCAAAAAACCGCATCCAGTCCGCATCAGGAATCTCTTCAAACGGTTTGGGGTCGAAGATGCCCAGGTTGTTGACCAAGATGTCCACACGCGGCAAGGCTTTGATCAGCAAGGCACAACCTGCTGGGGTGCCTGCATCGGTGGCCACACCTTGCACTTGCGCCTCTGGCAGTGCAGATTGCAATTTGTTCAAGGCTGCATCCACCGAGGCTTGTGATCGGCCATTGATGCACACCTGTGCGCCTTCCGCGGCCAGTGCATGGGCGATGGCATAACCAATACCAGCTGTTGAGCCTGTCACCAAAGCCACTTGGCCCTTGAGTTTCAAATCCATGTTCAATCCTGTTTGTGATGGCTGTGCAGCCAAGGTTTCAACCAGCGGGTGAGTTGTGGCGCCACCACCCAAGTCATGATGACCACGACCAACATGGTCAGCAGCATCACACGAGGCACCAAAGGCCACGGCGCCAAGAGTTCACCCAGCAGGATGAACAGCATGAGCACCGTGGGGAAGATGCCCATCCAAGTGACCACAGCCACTTTCCAGCGTGGCGGGGGTGAATGGCCTTGCCCGGTCATGAACCAGTGGGCCATGCCGATGACTTGGCGTGTTTGCGCAGGGCCTTCGGTCAAAGGATCGATCGCGGCCAACCCCAAGGAGCGGGCAGGTGAGTTTTGCCAGTTTTGCAAATGCGCATCACTGTCAAAGGCAAACACCACGTGGTAAAGGTCTGGTTCCAACTCGGTGGGTTTGACCAACTGACCCCCCAGGTGGCCTGGGAAATCGGTGGCCACGGCCATCATGTTGTTCATCAAGTTTTCAAACGCAGCCTCACAGCCAGGTTTGATGCGACGGCTGACCAGCACCGTCACGGCAGCAGGCAAGGACATAGAAAGTGGCGTTCAACGCCCCAGGTCTTTGGCGCTCACACCGCCAATGCCCCAGTTGGTATTGGGCATTTCAATGATGCACACACGCACGCTTTGTACAGGGGCGTCCACCGCTTCTTGCAAGGCTTGGGTGACCTTTTCGATGACGGCTTTTTTCTGTGCTTCGGTGCGACCTTCAAGCATGTAAATTTGTGCAAGTGGCATGAGAACTCCTTAAACAAAACGCAGCGACACGCTGCCCAAATGTTGAATACGCAGGTTGACATGGTCACCCGCTTTGACGCTGATGGCCTCGGTGACACCACCCGACAGCACCAAGCTGCCAGCGGGCAAGACCTGACCACGTTCGCCCAAGTGATTCACCAACATGGCCACTGCAGCAGCAGGGTGACCCAAGACCGCAGCGCCTGCACCCAGGGCCACGGCCTCGCCGTTGATCTCGAACACCACACCCAAGGTGCGCAAATCTACCGATCGTGCATCGGCGATTTGACCGCCCACCACAAAGCGAGAGGCAGACGTGTTGTCCGCCACCACGCTCTTCAGGTCGAATTTGAAATCGCGGTAACGGCTGTCAATCACTTCGATGCCAGGCAGTACCACGTCGCTGGCCGCCAACACCGAGGCGATGTTGCAGCCCGGCCCACGCAACTCGTGCTTGGTGATGAAGCAAATCTCGGCCTCCACCTTGGGGTGGATCAGGTCAGAGACTTTCACCTCGCCGCCTTCAGGCACGCTGAACTCGTCCACCAAAAAGCCAAATACCGGGGTGTCCACATTCATTTGCTTCATCTTGGCGTGCGAAGTGAGTCCAGCTTTGAAGCCGACCACGCGCGCACCACGTCCTAATTTGCGAGCCAACACCTGGTCTTGGATGTCGTAGGCGTCCTTCCAATCCATGTCGGGATGATCGTCGGTGATTTTGAGCGTGTCTTTGGCCTGCAGTTGGCAGGTTTCCAGATGCTCAGCGAGTTGATGGATGGTTTGTTGATCGAGTGCCATGGGTTGCTTTCGTCTGCTTCAAGCAGCTTTCAAATTGCGTGATTTGGCCAAGGTCATGGCGGTGTCTTCGATCATGTCTTCTTGACCGCCCACCATGCCGCGACGACCCAGTTCCACCAAAATTTCGCGGGCAGGGATGCCGAATTTCTTTTCGGCACGCTTGGCAAACAGCAGGAAACTGGAATAGACCCCGGCATAGCCCAAGGTCAGAGAGTCACGGTCGATGCGGATGATGTGGTCCATGATGGGCACCACGCGGTCTTCGGCCACGTCTTGGATCTTGAACACATCCACGCCTGTTTCAATGCCCATGCGGTCGCACACGGCAATGAAAACTTCCATGGGGGTGTTGCCGGCCCCTGCACCCAAACCCGCAGCCGCGGCGTCAATCCGGTTGGCCCCTGCGCGCACCGCGGCGACGCTGTTGGCAATGCCCATGGCCAGGTTGTGGTGGCCATGGAAACCCAGTTCGGTCTCGGGCTTCAACGCAGCACGCACGGCTTCGATGCGCGGTGTCACGTCTTCGGGCAGCATGTAGCCGGCCGAGTCGGTGACGTAAATGCAATTGGCACCATAGCCTTCCATCAACTTGGCTTGGCTCACCAAGCCTTCGGGCGTGTTCATGTGGGCCATCATCAAAAAGCCCACGGTGTCCATGTTGAGTTTGCGCGCTGCAGTGATGTGCTGCTCGGACACATCGGCCTCGGTGCAGTGGGTGGCCACGCGGATGGTGTGCACGCCCAGGTCGTGCGCCATTTTCAAATGGTCGACCGTGCCAATGCCAGGAATCAACAAGGCCGACACCTTGGCTTGTTTCATCAATGGGATGACCGCAGACAAATATTCTTCATCAGTGTGCGAGGGAAAGCCGTAGTTGACCGAACTGCCACCCAAGCCATCACCATGGGTGACTTCGATCAGGGGCACACCAGCCTCGTCCAGGCCTTGGGCAATGTTGCGCATTTGCTCCAGCGACATGAGGTGGCGTTTGGGGTGCATGCCGTCACGCAAGGTCATGTCATGCACTTTGATGGAGGTTCCTTTTAAGCTCATCGTGGTTTCCTTGGGGTTCAAGCCGTGACAGCTTCGAGTTGAATAGCGCCCGACAAGATGTTTTCAGCAAACATCTCGGCAGTGCGAGCAGCCGCAGCGGTCATGATGTCCAGGTTGCCTGCGTACTTGGGCAGGTAGTCGCCCAGGCCTTCCACCTCCAGGTATATCGACACGCGCTTGCCATCGAACACCGGGCCATTGACCAGGCGATAACCGGGCACGTACTTTTGCACCTCTTTCACCATGGCTTGCACCGAGGCGGTGATGGCGGCTTCATCGGGCGTGCCTTCCACCAAGCAGTGCACGGTGTCACGCATGATGAGAGGTGGGTCGGCCGGGTTGATGATGATGATGGCTTTGCCTTGTTTGGCACCACCCACTTTGGCCACGGCACTGGCGGTGGTGCGGGTGAATTCATCGATGTTTTTGCGGGTGCCAGGACCGGCAGAACGAGATGACACCGTGGCCACGATTTCTGCGTAGTCCACGGCTTGGATGCGCGACACCGCAAACACCATGGGGATGGTGGCTTGGCCACCGCAGGTCACCATGTTGACGTTCATCTCGCGCTTGCCAATGTGCTCTTGCAAATTGACCGGTGGCACACAGAAGGGGCCGATGGCCGCAGGTGTGAGGTCGATCACCATCACACCAAGTTCGGTCAGTTTGCGCGATGTTTCTGCATGCACATAAGCTGAGGTGGCGTCAAACGCGATTTGAATGCCGTCGGCTTTGACGTGAGGGAGCAAACCGTCTACACCGTCCGAGGTGGTTTTGAGACCCATTTCGCGCGCTTTTTTCAAGCCATCGGAGGAGGGGTCAATGCCCACCATCCATACCGGTTCAAGCACGGGACTGCGCTGCAATTTCGCCAGCAAGTCGGTGCCAATATTGCCTGGACCGATCAAGGCGCATTTCACTTTTTTCATGACAACTCCCAATAAAAATCAAATAAAGCGCACCGAGCAACTGCCGATGCCGCCAATCGTCACGCGCAGGTTGTCGCCAGCAGCCACAGGCACCATGATGGCCAGTGAGCCCGACATCACCACCTCGCCGGCTTCCAGGGCAATGCCCAGACGACCCAAGGTGTTGGCCAACCAAGCCACGGCATTGGCAGGGGCACCCAAGGCCGCCGCACCTGCACCCGTGGCGACGATGTCACCGTTTTTTTCCAGCACCATGCCGCAGGTGTTCAGGTCCACATCGCGTGGATCCACCAAACGGTCGCCCAACACAAACACGCCACACGAGGCGTTGTCGGCCACGGTGTCTTGGATCTTGATCTTCCAGTCGTGGATGCGTGAATCCACGATTTCAAAACAAGCCATCACACCCTCGGTGGCGGCCAACACATCGGCCGAACTGATGCCTGGGCCTTTCAAGGTTTTTTTCAAGATGAAGGCAATCTCGCCTTCGGCCTTGGGTTGGATCAGACGCGACATGGGGATGGCTTGGCCTTCGTTGTAGACCATGCCGTCGGTGAGGTAGCCAAAGTCAGGTTGGTAGACACCGAGCATGTTCATCACCGCTTTGCTGGTCACACCAATTTTTTTACCGATCACATGCTCGCCCGCACGCAGGCGCAGTTTCATGAGCTGCTGTTGGATCAGGTAGGCGTCTTCTATCGTGATCTCGGGATGGCGTTCAGTCAGGGGGCGCACAGTTTTGGCGTCCACCAGGGCTTGGTACAACTCGGTGCCAAGTTGCTCGATCAATGAGGCTTGCATTGCAGGGCTTTCTTGTGTGGGAGAGGGTTTCAATCAGCGAAAAAATCGTTCAGCAAATTAGCGAATCGTTTGGCGTGTTCAATTTGGGTCCAATGACCGCATTGGCCAAACACATGCAACTGCGAGCGTGGGATCCATTGGGCCAAGGTGTGAGAAGTCGATGGTGGAATGATGCGGTCCTCGCGGCCATGGATCACCAAGGTGTCATGCGGCAGCGATTTGATGGCAGCTTCCGGGCTGGTCATGCCATCGACCCAACGTTGACGTGGGGCCGGAAACATTTGCGCATACGACTCTTGAAAGCCAGGACGGATGCTGGCCTCGTAGCGAAGTTGGGCCAGTTCGTCGTTGACCAAATCGCGGCTGTAGGCGAACAAGTCCATGATGTGGCGCATGTTCTCGAAACTCGGCGTGTAGCCCCACACAGCGTCCAAGCCTGGGGTGATGTCAAAGGGCACACCGACACTGCCCATCAGCACCAAACGCTCCACGCGCTCAGGATGACGAATGGCCAACGCCAATGCCAAACCCCCGCCAAATGAATTGCCGACCAAATGGGTTTTCTCAATGCCCATGGCATCCATGAAGCCCACAGCGTGCGCAACCCAGTGGTCCATGTTGTAGATCTGACCCGCAGGGCGGTCGGTGAAACCAAAGCCCACCATGTCCAAGGCGAGAACGCGGTGTTGCTCGGCCAGTTTGGGCATGACCAAGCGCCAATTGGCCCAAGCGGACACGCCGGGACCAGAGCCATGGATCAACATCACGGGCGAACCTTGACCCATATCGTGGTAATTGGTGGCAATGCCGTTGGCCACCACCTTGTGGCCGATTTCGGGACTGGGAGCGGTCATGTGAATTCTCAGAGTTTGATACAGACGTTTTTGAGTTCGGTGTAGAACTCCAAAGAGTGCACGCCACCTTCACGGCCAATGCCGGATTGCTTGGCACCGCCAAAGGGTGTGCGCAGGTCGCGCAAGAACCAGGAATTGACCCACGACAAGCCCACTTCCATGCGTTGCGCCACACGGTGGGCTCGTGACACATCGCGTGTCCAAATGGCGGTGGCCAAGCCGTATTCGTTGTCATTGGCCTTGGCCAGCACTTCTTCTTCGGTGTCAAACGGTGCAATGTGGCAGCAGGGGCCGAACACTTCTTCTTTGATCACGCGTGCGGTTTCGGGCAAACCGGTCCAGATGGTGGGCTGTATCCATGAACCACCCTTGAGGGCGGCGCCCATGTCAGGCACACCGCCGCCAGTGACCACGGTGGCACCTTCTTCCACCGCCAATTTGTAATAAGACAGCACCTTGTTTTGGTGTTCTTCACTGATCAGGGGCCCCATGCCGGTGGCGGCGTCTTCGGGGCGACCGAGCTTCAAGCCTTCGGCACCTTTTTTCATGGCTGCTACAAATTTGTCGAAGATGGGGCGCTCGACATACACACGCTCGGTGCCCAAGCAGACTTGGCCACAGTTGGCGAATGCAGAGCGCATGGTGCCTTCGATGGCCGCGTCAAAGTCGCAATCGGCAAAGACGATGGCCGCGTTTTTGCCGCCCATCTCCAAGCTGACGGGGCGTGCGCCTTTGGCCGCGGCTTTCATGATCACTTCACCGGTGCGGGTTTCGCCCGTGAAGGTGATGGCATTGACCTTCGGGTGAGAGGTGACGAATTCGCCAGCTGAGTTGGGGCCGAAACCTTGCACCACGTTGTACACGCCGGGTGGAATGCCTGCTTCGTTCATCACCTCGCCCAAGAGCGCGGCGGTTTGCGGTGTTTCTTCGGAAGGCTTGACCACCACGGTGTTGCCGCAAGCCAGCGCCGGGCCAACTTTCCAAGTCATCAACAGCAAGGGCAGGTTCCAGGGGCAAATCACGCCCACCACGCCCACAGGGCTGCGGTAGCCGTAGTTGATGGCGGTTTTGCCGTCGGGCGTGGCCATCTCGAAAAATTCGGTGGGGACGTTCTTCACCACATCAGCAAAGATTTTGAAATTGGCCGCGCCGCGTGGAATGTCCAAATGGCTGGCCAGGCTGCGTGGTTTGCCGGTGTCGGCACATTCGGCGTCCACAAATTCATCAAAGCGGCGGTTGATGCCATCGACCAAGGCATACAAGCGATCCACGCGTTCGGCCACGGTCATGCGGCCCCATGGACCATGAAAAGCTGCACGCGCAGCAAGCACGGCACGGTCCACGTCTTGGGCGCTGGCTTCATGCACCAGGGCAATCACTTCACCGGTGACGGGCGAGCGTTTTTCAAAGGTTTTGTTGCTGGCCGTGTATTCGCCGTTGATGAAGTTCAGGATTTGTTTCATGTTCAAGGTTTCAAGGTTTTAAATTCAAAGCATCCAGGCCCGCTTGGGCGATGTCTTCATCTTGCGATTCACTGCCACCCGAGACACCAATGGCCCCGATGCGGTGGGTCTGGTGCACGATGGGCAAACCCCCACCAAACGCCACAAAGCGCGGTCGCATGACCAAACCTTCTCCCACGGCAGGGGAATGGTGCTTGAGTACGTCGGTCCATTGACCGGTGGGCAAGCCAAAGCTGGCTGCGGTGTAGGCCTTGTCCAAGGCGATGTCAATCGAATGCAGGGGTGCGCCGTTCATGCGCAAAAAACCCACCATGACACCCAAACCGTCTGTCAACGCGATGTTGACTTGCACGCCCAAGGCCTGCGCTTTGGCAGACGCTGCGGACAAGGCGGTTTGCACTGCTTGCCAGCTGATTTGGGGTGTGTCGACGGTCAAGGATGGGTTGGTCATGGTGGTTCTCTCTCAAAGGCTCAACAGATCAGGTGTACACGTCGGTGAAAGAAGGCACCGCATCACCTGTGTGATAGAAGATGCCGGTCCACAGCTTGTCTTCGGTCCAGGTGGTGACAGGACGATCGGGTTGCGACAGGTAGCCCAGGCCTGAGAAGGTTTCGTTGCGGTTGCCACTCGGGTCGAAGAAATAAATGGTCTCGCCGCGTGTGATGCCGTGACGAGTAGGCGCCACGTCGATCTTGGTTTTGTTCTTGGACATGACGTCGGCAGCTTTGAGCACATCGTGCCAAGAATCGAGGAAGAAGGCGGCGTGGTGGAAACCAGCGCGAGGACCACCCACGAAAGCGATGTCATGCGGCGTGGACGTGCGTGCCATCCAGGTGGCAGCTTGGATGGCGCCATTGGGGCCGACCACCACTTGCTCGACCAAGCGGAAGTCCAGCACCTCGTTCATGAACTTGGTGTTCTCAGCCACGTGGTTGGTGCCTGTCTCGGGGTTGAGTTCGCACATCAACAGCACATGGTCCAGCCAGTGTGAACCAGCGCCATGCTGTGAATCGGGCCAAGGATCGGGGTTGGTGGAACCCACATCGGTGCCGACAAACTCTTTCATGGCGTACAAGCGCATTTCATGGCCGCTGGGCAGGTGGAACTGCAACATGCGGCCGGTGGCGGGCAAACTGCCTTCGGCCAACATCACGGTTTTGATGCCATAGGCTTGCACACGCGTTTGAATGGCGTCCAAGTCGGCGTCTTTCTCCACCTTGTAAGCCACATGGTCCATGCCGGCTTGGTCGGAGGGTTGCAGGATGACCGAGTACTTGTCCCATTCATCCCAGCATTTCAAGTACACATTGCCGTGCTTGTCTTCCATGGTCTTGGTCATGCCCACCACGTTTTCGTAGTGCTTCACGGCCGCTGGCACGTCCATCACTTTGAGGGCCACATGCCCAATACGCATCACATTCATCGCTGTCTCCTGGTTATTTTCAAGTTGCAATTTGGTTTGCTTTCACAAACCCACGGGAAAACGGTTTTTCAAATTTGCCGGCCACTTCAAGCTTCACAGCGCAAGTGGGGGCCACGCGACACGCCAAGGTGTAGCCCTGGGCTTCTTCTTCGGCGCTGACATGGGCCCGGCTGATGGGGCCCAAGCTGTGGATGTCACCTTCCAAAATCTTGACCTTGCAGACACCGCAGCCGCCGTTGACACAGCCCACGGGAATGCCTTTGCGACCCAGGCGCAACATGCCCTTGAGCAGGCTTTCATCGCCTGCACATGGAAAGCTCTCATTGGTTTGCGCGATGTGCACCTGGACTTTGGGACGGGTGTCGAAAATCATGCTCAATCCTCAGACCCGTTTGAACAGGGGGCTGCGCACCTGGTCTGCATCGGCCGCTGACAAAAACTTTTCGGTGTAGATGTCACGCTCGTACAAGCGACCTTGCATCAAAGCAGCAATACAGGCTTCGATCATGGCGGGCGGACCACACAAATAAGCTTTGTGCCCCGAGAAGTCGCCTTTGAAATGGGCCTTGGCCACGTCGTGTACAAAACCTTGCGCGGCATTTCCACCACTGCCTTCCGACAGGGCCGGGACATAGGTGAAATGCGGATGCGCGGCTGCCAGGGCTTTGAACTCGTCGTCGTAATACAGCTCTTGGACGGTGCGTTGACCGTAGACCAGGGTCATGGGCTGTGTGCTGCCGCTGTCGATCAAATCCAAGATCATGGAGCGCGGGCTGGACAAGCCAGAACCACCTGCCATGAAGATCATGGGCTGTTGGGCGCTTTGGCGGACCAAGAAGCGACCATAGGGCCCACTGATCTTGAGCTTGTCACCAGTTTTGAGTTGCTGGTGCAACCAAGTGGTGGCCTTGCCATCCTTCAAGATGCGCACATTGAGTTCGACTTCGCCGGTTTCTTTCACCTGCTTGGGGGTGTTGGCGATGGAGAAAGCACGGCCACCTTCGACGCCAGGAATTTGCACCTGCACATACTGACCCGCTTGAAAATGCAAGTGCTTGTCTAACTTGAGGTAGATGGCTTTGATCGTGGGCGTCAAATCGACGATGCGCGACACCGTGGTCTGGAAGTCTTGCACCGGGATGATTTCAGCATCCGGGTCTTCATCGATGTCGGCTTCAATCGTGGTGTCCGATTGCAAGGTGGCGCAACAGGCCAATGTTTTGCCGTCGTCTCGCTCAAAGTCCATCAAGGCAAACGGGTTGGCCGCGCCATGGTCCACTTCGCCATCTTCCACGGACACCTTGCACGTGCCACACAAACCGTGGCCACAGGCGTGGGGAATGTAAATGCCTTGGCGTAAAGCAGCATCCAAGATGGTTTGGCCTTCTTCCACTTCGATGGTGGCACCCAATGGTTCGAGTGTGAGTTGGTAGCTCATGCGATGTCCTAGAAAGCTTGACGACCTGGTCGCACTTGGCGTTTGATGCCTTCCAGTGCTGGTGTTTTGAAGCGGATGATGGATTTGTGACCCAGGCCATGGTGGTCCAAGGACTTGCCAAAGTCAGGTTTGAATTTTTTGTTCGAGCTGGTCCATTCCACCCGCTGCCAATCGATTTGCTCAAACTCCGGGTGCTCGCCATACAGCTCGGGCAGTACGTCGTGCACCAAAGCGCCAAAGGGCAAATCGGGTGGCAGCGGCACGCAAAATGGTGCGCTGTACATGAGGTGGTTGTCCCAGCCCAAGTAGATGAGGCGGTTGCCGTGGAATAAATCCTCGGTGTCGGCTTGTCGCAGGGGGTAGTCACCCACGGTGAGCAAGCCATCAGCAGGCAGTTGGGCGGTGCGGTCAGGCACTTCTCTACTCATCGCTGGCTCCTTCAGGGGCGTCTGCGCCACGCCATTTCGCAAAATTTTGGCGGTCTTGGCTGGTGCTGAAGTCGCCGTTGTCCTCGCCACCGTTCACACCGTAAAAGCGCAACACTTCACGCACAGGGCTGTCGCCAGGGGAGGCAGGGTTGATGTCGTCGGGGTAGCAATTGCCTTGGTAAATCTGGTGCACCGGCAGCCAGGTTTGCACGTACTTTCTTGGCTCGTACTCGAAGATTTCTTGGCAGTGGTTGCTGCAGAAGTGGTACTTCATGCCGTGGTACGTGGTCTCGCGGTAAGCGATTTGCGTGGCGTCGCCAGGCTCGGTGAACAACATGGGCACGGTACACACCTGGCACAACATGGGCAGCACCTGGTTGAACCAACGGCCTTCTTTTTTCTGGGTCTTGGACCAGTGGTCCAAACGTGAGCGGTAGTAGCGGTCGAAGGTGTCTGGGTATTGCGCCGACAACCAAGCCATTTCGTCTTCGCTCGGGATCCAGGTGTGAAATGCAGCGGCATGGCTGTATTGGTAGAAGGTCGCCCAGGCTTGGTGGCTGATGTGGTTCTTGCCTTCGCAAGCGTCTTTCCAACCTTTGGGTTCGCGGATGCCATAACGGGCCAGGTCTTTGAACAAAGCGCCGCCATTGCTCTCGGCGTACATCTCCCAGGCTTCTTTCCAGCTCATCACGCGCTTGGGCAGCATGTAGTCTTGCATCATGGCCACCAAGGTGAGCAGTCGGTAGCCGCGCCAGAACCATTTGTCGATCCAACGCTGAACAATCGGCACGTTGGCAGGGTCTTGCTCCAACATGAATTTGATGCACTCGATGCCCAAGGTCATGTGACGCGATTCGTCCGACTGGGCTGAGAAACCAAAGGTCACGGTGGAGATGTCGCCGTTGTGGGCCGCACCCGACATGAACGGCACGAACAACAAGTTGGTCAGCACGTATTCAAACGAGAAACTCACCGCGGTCAAAAACTCAAACGGACCACCACTGAAAGCATCTTCAAAGAACGACTTGGGCACCGACAAGTACCACATGTTGTCAAACCAGTGGTTGGCCGAGTGCATGCCGTTGAAGTGCTTGTTGTAGTGCGAGATGGCATGGGTTTCGGTTTGGAAGTGACGCAACTCGTCGATGGCCTGCATTTGCGCGGCCACACGTGCACCTGCGCCTGTGAACTGTCGACCCACGTGTTGGAAACCGCGGTGGGCGTAGTACTCCAAGGGCGTGACACCTTGGATGAAGAGCTTCAAGGCGTTGATGTAACGCGCATCGCTCACGCCCAATTGGCCGTTGTTTTGGGCAAAGGCGTCGATCACCGCATAGAGTTTTTTGTCCTTTTCGCCCTGGTATTTCCAATAGGCGTCCATGGTCAGACGGAACGGGTCTTCCCACTTGTCCCAGTCATGGATCTTGATACCTTCATAGGTGTCATAGGGAAACACCTTGTCCATCGGTTGGTAGGTGGTGTCCCAATGCAAGCCGCGTGTCATGGCGGCATATCGGTCTTTCAGACCTAGTTTCTTTTTCTTGACGGGTGCGTCCATGGTTGTCTCCTGGTTTTTCTCTGAATCAAGCAAGGCCAACCGCTTCGCGGTCGCTGATGGGGAAATAGGCGCGGTGCAAAATGGCTGGGTCCGCTTTGAGGTTGTCGGGACCGCCGTCGTAAGAGATGCGGCCCCGTGACATGACGTACACATGCGAGGCCAGGGCCAAAGCCAGTTGCGTGAACTGCTCGATCAGCAGCACACCAATGCCACTGGCGGCAATGTCGCGAATGACCGGCACCAAGCGGCTGACGATGGAAGGCGCCAAGCCGAAAGACAGTTCGTCGATCAACAGGAAGCGAGGTGAGACCACCAATGCTTGCGAAATGGACACCATTTGCTGCTGGCCGCCTGACAAATCGCCAGCAGCTTGGTTCAATTTGGTTTTCAATTCGGGAAAGAGTTCAAGCACCCGTTCGATCGATTGGTTCAGGGCAGCGCCCGATAAACCAGTGCCTGCGACCAACAGGTTTTCTTTGACCGTGAGTTCGCGCAACACCTGGTGACCTTCAGGTACCGTGGCCACACCGTGGCGGCGGATGTCATCGCTCTCCAAACCTTTGAGGTTGATGCCGTTGAGCAAGATGTCGCCAAACACGGGTTCGACCACACCCGACAAGCCCAGCACGGTGCTGGTTTTGCCGGCGCCATTGGGACCCATGAGGGCGGTGACCATGCCGGGTTTGACCTCGAACTTGATGCCATGCACCACGGCCTTGGTGCCACGCACCATGATCAGGTTGTCGATTTTCAGGCTGCTGTTGGCGTGGCTCATGCGTGGGCTCCCAAATCTTCAAAGCTGCCCAAGTAGGCTTTTTGCACCTCTGGGTTTTGCAACACCTCGTGGGTGGGTCCCAAGGCCAATAACTTGCCAAAGTCCAGCACCATGGTTTCTTCACAGCAGGCGGCGATCAATTCGACGTCGTGGTCAATCAAGAACACCTGGGCACCGCAGTAAGCAGGTATGCCTCGGATGATGTCTTCCAAATGCTTGGTTTCAGATTCGGACATACCCGCACCAGGCTCATCCAGCATGACCAACTCGGGCTTGCCAATCAGGGCTTTGGCGATTTCGGCCAAATGCCGTTCTTGGGTGGTGAGGTTGCTGCCTTTGCGGTGGATGCGTTTGCTCAAACCCACGTAAGCAATGGCTTGCTCAACCGCATGATCGGCCATGTCTTTGTCGATGAAGCCGGCATGGTCGGCAATCGCCTCGACGTTTTCCCACAAGGTCAAGTCGTCAGCGATTTGGTCGGTTTGAAAGGTGCGGCGCAAACCGAACAAAGCGCGTTTGTGCGGGGCCAAGCCGGTGAGCTTGCGGCCATTGACGCTGACGCTGCCTTGGGTGGGCGTGACGAAACCAGAGAGCACATTGAGCAAGGTGGTTTTACCGGCACCATTGGGACCGATCAGGCCGGAGATGCCTCGATTCAACGTGACCGTCAATTCATTGATGGGCTTGACGCCACCGAATTGCACTGTGAGGTTGTTGATGTCAATCATGTCTGCAACCCTTTCTCAACGGTAGCTTGCAAAGGGTTTGGGGAAACGCTGGTCAATGCGTTGACGCACAGGCAGCATGAAACGGTAGCTGGCGATTTCAATGGCCACCTTGGCCAACATGGCGCCCCACAAGATACCTAAGGCCACGTTGTGTTCAACATCAAACACACCGTGCGCAATCCAAGCCACAAAGAAGCCAATGAACAACCAATTGAGCACGCGTTTGATGATCCGGTGGTCGGGGATGAGACCCATGCCCTCGACGAGGCGGGCCAAGCGCAATGAGAACCAGGCTTCGATGTCTTCCGCACCATCTTGGATGCGTTTGCCAAAAAAGCCCAACAGCAACCAGCACACACCAGGGATGACCAAGCGGAACAACAAAGCGATCAGGGCAATGAAAAACGCACCTGCAAAACTGGTCCATCCATTCGCTTCGCAAATGAGCGCAGTAGCAATCGCAATCACACCCCAGGTGACCGTGCCTTCCACGATGCGGCTCATGCGGACAAATTTGAAATAGTCGGCCAACTGCCCCGCCAAACCTTTGCGACCTTGAATCAGTGACACCAGCAGCGCAAAGCCAAAAAACACATTGGACAAATTGCCATCTACACCATGGTCATTGAGCAAGGCGGGCAGGGCGCGGATCAACAGACCGGCGAACAAGCAGCCCACCCAGTTGTAGACACCACCGACCACCACCAAGGCATAGAGCAGGATGGACTGGCTCACAGGGAAACCGGTGTTGTCGAGCTGCCCGTTGAGGCCTGCCAACAAACCACCCGCTAAACCGGCCAAGAAACCGCCGATCGTAAACGCCCAGGCTTTGTAGCCAAACACGCTCACACCCGCGGCAATGGCAGCGGCTTCGCTTTTGCGAATCAAGGCCCAAGAGCGGCCCGCCTCGGTGGCACGCAACCACTCCAGCCAAGCCATGCCAGCCGCCAACCAGACAATGGCATAGCGAAAGTAACTGCTGTCGCTGGTGGCGATCCAAGGACGTTCGATCAGGGCACGTTGGCCATCGACCACCTTGCCGGTCCAGCCAGGACCGCCATCCGGAAAACCAATCACATTGACCACCACTTGGAAAGCAGCCGCGACCATGAGTGTCAGCAAGGCCAGGTACAAACCACGCATGCGCAAGGCGGGCAAGCCCACGACCAAACCAAAAGCCGCGGCCACGGCGGCACCCAAGATGAGTGCCAATTCAAAGGGCATCGCCACGCCATGTACCAGGCGCAGGCACACCCAACCACCGACGCCGCTCAAGGCGAATTGCGCCAAGGACACCATGCCCAATTGACCGTAGAGCAAAGAGACTGTGGCGGCCACCAAACTCAGGCAAGCCACGGTGGTGAAGGTGTTGAGCCAGTAAGCGGAGAACAACAGCGGGCCGAGCAGTCCAAACACCGCCAAGGTGATCAGGATGGGCGTGATGCGCCGCAGCGGAGAACCCGGTGGAATGTCTGGTTTGTCTTTGTCGCGTGCCATGGTGTGCTCTGTGCAGTGATGGGGTTATTCGAGATGGCTGTTGTCACGCGACAAGCCAATGCCTTTGCGCTGTTGCCACAAGATGGCCAAGATGGCCACCACAAAACCTGTGGCAGAGCCATAGCGAGAAATCTGAGGGACCAAGGTGGTGAGGGCTTCAATCACGCCAATCAACAAACCACCCAACACGGTCATGGGCAATGACACCAAGCGACCGACCACGGCCGCTGCCATGGCAGGGATGACCAAAAAGGTGAGCACGGTGGGGTTGAGGCGCACCATATTGCCCATGAACAAACCTGTGATGCCCGCAAACAGACCGGCAATCGTCCAGGCCCAGGTGTCGACGTTTTTCACGCGCACACCCAACAAACCACTCAGCACACGGTTGCTTTGCAGGGCGCGCATGCGCAAGCCCAAGGGCGTTTTCGCCAGCAACCACAGCATGCTGATGGTCATGGTCGCAGCCAACACCAATGCCAGCAAGCGGGTGTAGCTGATCAGGCGGCGACCATCGAATTCGAGTCCACCACTGTCGGTGGGAAGAACCAAACGACGGGGATCATCTCCCCAATACCATTGCGCCATGCCCATGACCATCAGGGCAAAGCCCAGCGTGGCCATGGCACGCACAATGCGGTCTTGGTGGGTCAAGCTGGGCGCGATGAAGCGCCCATAACCCCAAGACAAAAACGTGGCCACGAAAACACCTGCCACCCACCCCATCCAATCGGCATATTCCAAGTCGATGATTTGCCAGCACACCATGGCAGCCAAACCGCCAAGTGCACCATACGCAAAGTTCACCACACCGCTGGCCCGGTAGAGCACCACCAAACCAACGCCTGAGAGGGCATACACCGCGCCGACACTGATGCCGACCACGAGAAAGGGGAGCAGGGTTTCCATGTTGCAGTCTTTATGAAGTGGTCAGGCCTTACTTGGCCACACCTGTTTTGGCTTCATAAGCCAGGACATCGGCCAAGTCAGCGTCTTTGGCTTGGAAGCAGTTGGGGGTTTGCAACTTGAAGCTGCCACCGGTCAACAAAGCCACGCGACCGTTGTGGTTGGCTTGGTGACGCTCACCTTCGCCAAAATACCAAGGGGCGCACAACATGTCGGTTTTCACGTTCTTGATGCCGCGTGCAGCGTTCAAGAAAGCTTTGCGGTCGATATCACCCTTGATGCCCAACATGGCGTTGGTGGCCACTTGTGCAGACAAATAGCCGGCTTGTGAGAAAGAGTCGATGGGGTCTTTCTTGTTGCCGTACTTGGCCATCACTGCCAACCAGTTTTTGGTGTCAGCACCGTCTTTGTCCAAAGGCTCGAGTTCCATGTGGATGTACAACTTGCCGTCCCAGTACTTGCCAGCCGCTTTGGGCATTTCGGTGTGGTAGGCCGATGTGGGCAGACCCCACTTGATGGATTTACCCATGTCTTGCTGTTCAGCAGCAGTCAGGATGGGCAACATCATGCCGCGGGGCATGCCCAACACGATGCCGTCTGGTTTGGAGGCTTGAGCTTGCAACACGATGGCGTTGCCGTCGAGTTGACCTGGATCGAAGATCACTTGCTTGACGTTCACGCCATTGGCTTTGCCCCAGCTTTCAACCCCGCCGCACACCCAGTCACCAAAACCGGGGATGCCGGGGGCGATACAGGTGATGTTTTTCAGCTTGAAAGTGTCAGCGATGTACATGGCAGCGCTGATGGTGGATTGACGAGGACCTTGGTTGAAAGGTGCATAGTTTTTGCCATAAAAGCATGCACGTGGCACACCCACACCTGCAATAACCGCCACACCTTCTTGTTCATAGAGTTTGTTGTTGGCACCGCACTCTACGAAGGATGTCGAGCCGACCATGCCAACCACTTTGGTGTCTTTCACCAACTTGGAAGCAGCTTGAGCCGCCACTTCAGGGTTCCAGGTGTCGTCTTGCACCGTGTAGTTCACGGGGCGGCCATTGATGCCACCGTTGGCATTGACACACTTGAAATAGGCTTCAGCTGCGCGTGCAGCAGAAGAGAAGTCTTCAGGGCCTGTTTTACCCACGATGGCGCCAATTTGAATGGGTTCGCCAGAAGCTTTTTTGCCGTTGCCCATGCCACAACGGTCTTGGGCTTGTGCACTGACGCTGAAGCTTGCAGCAGCAACCAGGCCCAATGCAAGAATGATTTTTTGTTTCATGTGAACGAGTC
>JACCDI011661977.1_pt1 | contig 22409 bp, 28 predicted proteins | sample 7442791 | NCBI WGS metagenome assembly JACCDI01 (sample SAMN15323434, study PRJNA562643) | freshwater metagenome | isolation source: river surface water | place: USA:Blue River Watershed | collected 2017-08-15
AACTATTACAACCAATACATCATGACTTTGCTTGAAGAAATGGCGGCCTTATAGCAACAATAAATTCCAAAAATTCCAAATGACCCCCACGCCCGAACACAACGCCAAAATTGCCAAACTGACTTTTGCTGCAGTATATCCGCTTTATGTCGCAAAAGTGGAGCGCAAGGGAAGAACCGAAGCGGAAGTGCAGCAAGTTGTGGAGTGGTTAACAGGTTTTGATCGTCAAAAACAACTTCAATTGATCAATGAAAAAGTCACATTTGAAACTTTTTTTGAACGCGCCAACTTGCATCCGAATGCGCACCTCATCACGGGGCTCATCTGCGGCTACCGAATTGAAGCCCTCGACAACCCTTTGACACAAAAAGTACGTTATCTAGATAAGTTAGTCGACGAATTGGCAAAAGGCAAGTCGATGGAGAAGATTTTAAGAAAATAAAAAGGAATATGATGAAGTATATCGCATTATGGGTCGTCTTACTGACAATACGTTCAGTTTATGGCCAAGCTACATTTTTAGGATTTGATCACCCGGATTGTCGGGACTCACTTTCTAATATTTACACTTATGTTAACTGGTTCAGTCAAAATGCCTCATTAGGGGGCTTTCGAGTGTACAGAAATGGTACAGAGGTGTACAACCAAACAGGTCAGGATGCAAATAAACCCGCATGTTTAGACCTTCAATTTGTAAATGATGGCGTTGGTTTTATGGTGGTTTTTATTCCTTTGGGTGGCTCCACACGTTTGTTGCGTACCGAAGATTACGGTGTAACTTGGCAGCAAATTGCCAGTGGCGCGCCAAATTATGGGGGTCTGTACATCATCAACGACTGGGCTGCTTACATGGTGACTCATTATTTCAGTCCGTCTCAAAGCATCGTGAAAGTATCAAGAGGAAGTATCCTCACAAGTAATCAAGACAATCAGTTCATCAATGATCAAAATTTTACTTCTGATGTTTTTGTAACAGACACACTACTTAACTCAGATCGCTGCGATTCCTCTTCCTTGTCATTTGCAATAGCTAACAACGGAGACACGGTTGCATATCACATCAATTTTGAGTTACTTAATGCCGGTATAGAAGAAAATGAGGTAGAAAGTTTAACTACAATTTACCCGAACCCGACTAACGATGCTTTTTCAATTGCTTCTGCTTTGGAGCAACCTAATCATGTGGCTGTTTATTCCTTGTCAGGTCAAGTAATCAAAGCGTTTTCTAGCGCTGAGATTCAAAATAATTGGTATTCAGTACCTGAATTGAATCAAGGCCAATACTTAATTAAAGTAGAATCTAACCAAGGAGTAAGGCTTGTTAAATTATTGAAATATTAAGTTGAAATGAATAAACACCTCAAATTCATGCTCATCCTAATTTGGATCCTTTTTTCAAGGATATTTGATGCATATAACACATACATGCACACACCTAATTTGGACAAAGAGGCCAATCCATTAGTGAGTATTGTTGGTATTTCATCTTGGACGCTTTTATTGGGTATCTTAGGAGCTCTTACACTTTATATTTGCTTTGCATTTTACCGAAGCACCTTTCATCCACTTAACCTTGAACCCAAAGAAAAAGGATTGACTTTTGCTTCTTACGCGGCATATTTATATTTAGGGGAGTATACTCATTGGTCAGCTATGTTGTACCGCTTCCCTAAAGAAATCAAGCGCTTGCATCAATATTTCGGTAGTTTTTTAACACCATGTTTGGTTTATGCCGGAATTATTTCCACGGTAATGTGGCTACTCATTCATTTTTCTGAAGTGTACCGTGCTCTTCATACTGCCGGACGCGTATATTTCTTACTAATAGCTGGTTGCATTCAAATTATTGTTTCTTTGAATTGGCGCCGTTACAAATCGTATCAAACGAAATTTGATTGATGGTGTAACTTATTGTCTTACTTGTTGGTTTTAATTAAAATGAATGCTATGAAAAAGCTTATCACATTAAGTATTATTGCAATGCTTTTTATTGGTTGCGGAAAAATCAACACACCAAATTCGGAGTCTGAAAAGATTTTTGGTAAATGGCGTTTTGTGTCAAGTTCTGGCGGTTTTGCGGGCACAGGTAATACAAGCTATTCGAGCAATGACTTATATGAATACAAGGAAAATGGAACCTTCTCTCATTATGAAGGCAATCAATTAATCGATCAATCAAGTTTCTCACTGCAATTGGGCCCGAGTATTTTTAGTCAAACGGATCAACTCTTGATACATTATGGGGGAATATCGCCACAATTATCCCAATCTTTTGTGATACATCAGGATACGCTCATTTTAAGCGAAGAGGTTTACGATGGTTTTCAGTACGTATTCGTTAAACAATAAGCATGAAATTTATACTACCCCTTTTTTTGTTGTGTTTCTTGCTTTCTGAAAGCACAGTTGCTCAAACTTCAAAGCATCTATTTACATATGGCCTGACAGTTGGGGCGAACCGCCCACAAACTGAAATTTTATTCGGTGATCAAAAGTTTGCAGAGCCAATACTACCTGCAACGGGCTTCAATTTTCAATATACCCGAATGGTGCATCCGAAAGTACCGCTGAACTTCACCGCAGGTTTTGGCCTAATGGGCGTCAAACTGTCGGCTCCAGCAAATGGTGCGTTTATGGGAGACCGCATGTCTCCTTTTTCTTGGGGCACCTTTACGCTGACTAATTTGCGTTTGGAAGTGGGCAGTGGTTACGAGTTATTCCAAAAAAACCGCTCCACGTATAGCGTTTTGGGAGGCATCGGCATTCGCAAAATGAGCAACGGGAGTTATGGAAGCATGTCTTCTGAACCTCAGGGCGAGTTGTATCGCGTAGAATTCGAGACTTCCAAGCCATCCGTTCCTTTCGTCAGTTTGGGTGCGCAGTGGGCCTATCAATTGAAAAACACCCATTTACTTTCTGTCAAACTGAGCTATGACCACGCTTTCAAAAATATCTACGACGGAACCTATATGCTGTATAATCAAACAAGCAACGGCACCTACAACAACCAAGGGCGCTTCTTAAATGTTCAAATTGGTTATACCCTCAACGGACAAAATAAAATGGAGCGACTTGCGCTTTTGCAACAAGAGCAGCAACTCGATCGAAAAGCGGCTAAAAAGTTGTATCGCAAAGAAAAACGCTACATTGACCCGCATAGTACGTTTTTGCGCACAAGTGGAGGTGTTTATCTTTCGCGCACGTGTATTACCAATGATCCTAATAACGTCATGAAATCCGGTTCGGTTCCCGACTTCATGCCTCAATTGGCCTTTGAAAAAGGCATCGGGAATAATATATATTTAGAGGCCAGCATCTCTTCTGGGCGCGTTTGGTTCACAGAAAAGTACACGGCCATGCCTTTTTCTAGCATGGCAACCAGTACCTCAAATCATTTGCAATTAGGTTTGGGTGCTATGTATCGCTGGACCCTCCCATCTAACTATACCATTTTGAACTTTCACGCGGGTTTGAGTACCGGTTTACTTTTCGATAAAGTAGGCAATGTGTGGTCCAGTTCTAGTCAATGGGGAGGGGAAATGAACAACACCCCCTTTGAATTCAGCACTCAGGTTTCGGGTACAGTCGTTTCCAAGTATATGGGCGCAGTATATTTAGGCGCCTCCAAAGATTTCAGATTAGCCAATCGGGTCTATCTGAACTTAGGTTACCGCCATTATTTTGGTTTCAATACCATTATCTCTTCCACCATTCAACATACTGATCTGTTCACCCAACAGAGCTCCGTTATTCAAGCGAAAGTCAAGGGAGGCGGTAGCGATATTGTTTTGGGCTTGAAGGTGAAGTTGAATAAATAAATACGCGTATTTGAATGAAGTTGATTACCGACTTTTTGGTAGGTTTGCTTTCTTTGCTTTTGCTTGGTTGTAGCAATGCGCATCAAAGACGTCAAACTTCTTCTAAAAAGACAGAAAGTAATGAACTCATTTACGAGATTTACGCCGATGACCTCTGGGCAACTGTAGTTAACATCAAAGAACCCAAAGGCAGAAAAGTGATTTTTCCGGAAGGAGGAAAGCAACGAAGTGTTGTCATTCGAAAAGATGTAACTAATGACCATAAGGCTGATTTATTAGTAAATCTTGGTGCTTGCGGAACAGGAGGCTGTATGTATGGTTTGTTTGTCAAGGTAGCTGAGCATCGCTTCAAACTTGCTTTTTTTGATTACCTAAAAAACCCTGCTTTTATAAAAAATAAAAAGGGGGAGCTTGTCTTGCAATCGAGCGAAGAAACTGAAGCTGGTAACCCATATCGGGTACATTTCACTGAATATCGCTTTGAAAAAAAAACAGCAACTTTTAAGTTAGATACCACTTATATCTTTGAAGAACATTTCAGCCGAAATACCGTCATTGACAGTTTGTATTTTCAATTGAGTTGCAAGGATTACGACCCTAAAAATATGTTTGGGAACTCTGAAGTTAAAATTTCAAATGTACGAACCGGCAAGCTCATGCAAGTCATTAAGTCCGATGAATTTTGGATCGATCAGAACTTGGGTTTTGATTATAAGGATGTTAATTTTGATGGCTACAAAGACCTCCTTTTTTCGACAGGAAATGGAGGAAGCTATGGTTCTCCTACCAACAATTACTATCTTTTTGATACCACACGTAATCGTTTTGTATATCATGCAGGTTTAACCGAACAAGAGCAAAGGTCTTGCTGGCTATTAGAATTCAATGCGCAAAAAAAACAGGTCATTAGTCATGAAAAGTCTGGTTGCTGCTGGCACCGCACTTCTACTTTTGTTTTTAAAGAAGGCAAATTGAAACTCGTCAAGCGCCATACTGAGGGAATGGATGTGCGTGACCGATTGATAAAGAAAACAGAATATTTTTGAGTCTCAAGTTGATGCATACCTTCCTTCATCACTTTCCTGATGCCAAACAATTAGAGCTACAAGAGCTCATGCAACTTGTTGCTAAAGTGGCGCCACAAGAAAAGGCCGCCTTCTACGATGGAAAGGACAAAGAAGGGAAGGTCGTTACGAACCCTGCACTTGGCATTGGAAATTATCTACATCATTTTTCAGATGGAAGGGTGGAGCAGATGTACCGCATCGGTATCAGTCCGAATGCGACCGGATTTTCAATTTATGTGTTGGGGCTGAAGGATAAAGAAATCTTGAAAACTCGTTTTGCAAATTCTTTAGGAAAAGCCAAAGTAACGGGGTATTGTATTAAATTTAAATCGTTAAAAGATTTGGACGAAAAAATAGTCCTAGATTTGATCAAATTTGCCTTGCATTATGAGTGAAATCAACTTAGATAACTACCTAGACAGCCATTTTATTCACCGTAGTAATTGGTTGCGCGCGGCCGTACTCGGCGCCAACGACGGCATTATTTCCGTTTCGAGTTTGGCCATTGGCGTGGCTGCAGCGAGCTCTACCCGAGAGCCAATTGTTTTGGCAACGGTTGCCGGTTTGGTAGCTGGCGCTCTTTCAATGGCTGCAGGTGAATACGTGTCTGTAAGTTCTCAAATGGACACCGAACACGCCGATATCGAAAGAGAAAAGCAAGAACTCGCCGAAATGCCCGAAGAAGAATTGCAAATTCTGGCACAAATTTATGTGCAGCGCGGGCTCAAAAAAGAAACCGCTATGTTGGTTGCCAAAGAGCTGACTGCTCATGACGCCTTGGCTGCACACGTTCGAGACGAGCTCGGCATCAATGAAATTACCCAAGCCAACCCAATACAAGCTGCATTGGCTTCGGGTGCTGCATTTACTGTCGGTGGCATTTTCCCGTTGTTGGTCATCTTATTTGCGCCTGTCAAAGGCATGGAATTTTGGTTATACGGATTCACCATTCTCGCTTTGGTTTTGCTCGGCGCAACCGCTGCGCGCACGGGAGGTTCTCCAATTTGGAAGGCCATCACACGCATCACCATTTGGGGCACAATTGCCATGGCGTTATCCGCAGGTGTTGGTTCTTTATTTGGGGTAAATGTCTAAGGTTCAAGAAATTTTGGAGAATATCCCTGAAGATAGAAAGGAAGCTTTCTCAAAACTTCATCAGGTGCTTGTTGCAAACCTACCGAAGGGATTTGAACCCGGTATCAGTTACGGCATGTTGGGTTATGTCGTTCCACACAGCCTATACCCTGCAGGTTACCATTGCAAACCATCCGAACCGCTGCCGTTCGCAAGTATGGCTTCACAAAAAAACAGCATCAATTTTTATCACATGGGTTTGTATGCAGATCCATCTTTAATGGAATGGTTTGTTGCTGAATATCCGAAGCACAGCACGCAGAAATTGGATATGGGTAAAAGCTGTATCCGCTTCAAAAAGTGGGATCAAATCCCCTTCGAGCTGATGGGGCAACTCATGCAAAAGATGACTGCTGAAGACTGGATTGCGATGTATGAAAAGCTCTATAAGAAGAAGTAATCGTACCTTTATTAAAAATTTCAATACATGTCAGAAGAATTACAAAAATGCCCCTCGTGTGAATCACCCTACGGATACGAGAGTGGAGAAGGTCAATACACTTGCCCAGAATGTTCATTCGAATGGAATTTAGCCGATGTAGCCTCCGCCGATGAACTTGTTGTTTTGGATGCCAACGGCGCTCGCCTTCAAAATGGCGATTCGGTAGTAGTTGTCAAAGATTTACCCGTAAAAGGTGCTCCAAAACCAGTTATTAAAGCGGGTACTAAAGTGAAAAACATCAGACTTACTGATGGCGACCACAACATAGACTGTAAAATTGACGGTTTTGGCGCCATGGGTCTAAAATCGGAATTTGTAAAAAAAGCATAATGATACGCACAGGTATTTTTTTGGTATTTTTCTTTTTTGTTGCTTTTTCTTTTTCAGCGCAGCGCCTCATGAATAGCTCCCGATCAACGGTAGGTTATATCGAAAATGGCCGCGTCATGAACGGTTCGCGATCTACCATAGGTTATATCGAAAATGGCCGCGTTATGAATGGTTCTCGTTCTACGATTGGCTACATCGAAGATGGAAGAGTGATGAATGGTTCTCGCTCCACAATAGGTTATTACGAAGGTGTTAGAGGCGAAGATTCAGCTCTATTTTTCTTTTATTTCTTTTATTGATTTGATAAGTAGAATGTATCTTAAGAATTTCTTTTTTTAGGGTATTTTTAGGTTCATCATTTACGAATTGTCATGAAGACGTTTTTCATCCTTATTGCAAGTTCCTTCTTTTTCTTTGCTTGCAATCGCACTTCTTGTGAAAACGCACAAGCCGCTACTATTGTTGATTACACAGGCCTAGACGGATGTGGCTTGGTCATTAAATTACAAAGTGGAGAGGTACTCGAACCCGTCAATCTGAATGACTTCAACATCACGCCAACCGATGGCATGAAGGTTTGGGTCAAATACCATGAAGTGGGTATGATGAGTATTTGTATGGTGGGGCCTACTGTAGAAATTGATTGTTTGGCGCAGCGCTAAACTAGTGTTTACGCATCGCTTTGGTACGTGCTACAAAATAAGGATTGACCAAATTTGCTTTGTTGTAACGCAATGGCTCACCTGATTCTGCGTGAACAACTTCACCGCCTAAGGCCTCTAAAATAGCTTGCCCGGCGGCGATATCCCATTCCATGGTTGGTGCAAAGCGCGGGTAAACATCTGCTCTGCCTTGCGCTAAATCAAAGAATTTGAGCGCTGATCCTTTTTTGATGTAGTCGAGCTCATGTCCTTGTGCCTTGAGTTCATTGATAATTTGCAATACGGGACCACTGTGGTGGCTTCGGGAACAAGCCATTACGAGCGGCTTATTGATGTTTTCAGGATGACTCAATGGCCTCCAATTCTCTATGCGATCAACATCATTAAAATGCAATACATAGACACCTGTTTCTTTTGATCCCATTAAAATTTCTGCTTGAACGGGTGAAGCAATGAGTCCGAAAATTGGTTTTCCGTTTTCTATCAGCGCAATGTTAATGGCAAATTCACCATTTCTTTTCACGAATTCTTTTGTGCCGTCTAGAGGGTCAATGCACCAACATTGCTCCCAATGCTGTCGTTCTTCAAAAGGTGCTTTGTCGCTTTCTTCTCCGGTAATTGGAATGCCCAGCGGAGCAAGTATTTCTTCAATACAAGCGCTGGCAGCGAGGTCTGCTTTTGTGACCGGAGAGCCATCGGATTTTTCAATGACAGAAAAGTCTTGATGGTAAATTTCAAGGATAGTGTTGGCTGCAGCAATAGCGGCTTCAATAGCAAGTTGATATGCTTTGGGTAGCTGGCTCAATTAGAGTTGCATTTCGGGAACAAATGCTGGCACCATTAGATCGCCTTCTGTTTTGGCAATGATTTCTTCTACACTCACACCTGGGGCGCGTTCTAGCAGATGAAATTTACCGTCTTTGATTTCCATGACGGCCAATTCGGTCACAACTTTTTTCACGCAACCAACGCCAGTTAAAGGCAAGGTGCATTCTTTGAGTATTTTGGATTCACCTGCTTTATTGCTGTGCATCATGGCCACAATGATATTCTCTGCCGAAGCAACGAGGTCCATGGCACCACCCATTCCTTTGACCATTTTGCCTGGGATTTTCCAGTTGGCGATGTCTCCATTTTGAGAAACTTCCATAGCACCAAGCACTGTGAGTTGAACGTGTTGCCCTCTGATCATGGCAAAAGACATCGCTGAATCAAAGAAAGATGCGCCATCACGTGCTGTAATGGTTTGTTTGCCTGCATTGATGAGGTCTGGGTCTTCTTCGCCTTCAAATGGAAAAGGCCCCATGCCTAAAATGCCATTCTCTGATTGGAACTCTACTTCTATTCCATCTGGAATATAGTTGGCAACAAGCGTCGGGATTCCTATTCCGAGATTGACGTACCAACCATCTTGTAATTCTTGTGCAATGCGCTTGGCAATGCCTGTTTTGTCGAGTGCCATTTGCTTATTGTTTAGAACGAACAGTGCGTTGTTCGATGCGTTTTTCAAATTTTTCTCCTTGGAAGATGCGCTGCACGAAAATGCCGGGGGTATGAATTTGGTTCGGGTCTAGCGTACCAGCTGGAACCAATTCTTCCACCTCTGCAATCGTGATTTTGCCTGCCATTGCCATCATGGGGTTGAAATTACGTGCGGTGGCTTTATAGATGAGGTTTCCTTCTGTATCGCCTTTCCAAGCTTTGACAATAGCGTAATCTGCGGTAAGTGCACTTTCTAAAATGTGTGGCTTGCCGTTAAAAATGCGCACTTCTTTGCCCTCAGCTACTTCGGTGCCGTAACCTGCTGGGGTAAAGAAAGCCGGGATGCCTGCTCCACCTGCACGGCAGCGTTCAGCTAGTGATCCTTGCGGAATGAGGTCAACTTCTAGTTCTCCGCTCAGCATTTGGCGTTCGAATTCGTCGTTTTCACCGACGTAAGAACTGATCATTTTTTTGACTTGCTTGCCTTGTAGCAGGAGCCCAAGACCGAAATCGTCTACGCCGGCATTATTAGAAATACAAGTGAGGTTTTTTACGCCCATTTTAACGAGTTGGGCAATAGAATTTTCTGGAATGCCGCACAAGCCAAAGCCTCCAACCATGAGTGTCATGCCATCTTGGATGCCTTCTAATGCCTGAGCAGGATCTTTTACTACTTTGTTCATGTCTTAAAATTCAAATGGAACCTCTGATTCGTCTACGGTTTCGGGTTGTGGTGCGGCGGTGCAGTCATAGACCGAAGGGTCGTAATCGGAAGGAGGGTCGAAGTCTCGGGTAGACAGGGCTATACCGGGGTCTTTATACACTTTTTGCATAAAGTACCCATATATTGGCAAGGCCATGCGGCCACCTTGTCCCCAAGTCATACTTTTGAAGCGGACTGCGCGGTCTTCGGCGCCAACCCAAACACCAGTGACTAATTCTGGCGTAATACCCACAAACCAACCGTCGGAATTATTTTGAGTGGTTCCGGTTTTACCTGCCGTTGGGGCTGAGATACCACCCCAGCTTCGGCCGCCACGTAGGCTACCTGCTGTTCCGAAATTGACAACGCCTTTCATCATTTGGAGCATTTCGTATGCGACAGTCGAGTTCAGGGCTTGTTCGCGGTGTTCGGTGGCGCTATAAATAACTTTGCCGTTGCGGTCGGTGATGCGCTCAATAAAAGTTGGGCGGATGTAAATTCCGTTGTTCGGGAATACACATTGCGCGGCCACCATTTGCAACAGGGAAAGGTCCATACTACCAAGACACATGGAAGGCACTACATCATTTGGATTGAGTTCGATTTCCATTTTCTTGAGCAGTTTCTCAATCTGGTAAGGCCCGCCTGTTTTTTGCACAGGATTGAAATTCCCCATACGGCCCATGACAGCCACAGTTACTTTATTGGATGATTGGGCAAGACCGTCGCGAACCGTTGGTGCGGCTGGGCCTGCAGGGCAGTATTGGCCAACAACTTTATTGGTATTGTGGTCGACCAAATCTAAGCAGTATTCGTCTGCTGAAAATCCGGTGCAGGGGTTCACTACTTTCATGGAAAGCGCGGCTGCATAAACAAATGGTTTGATGGTCGAGCCTACTTGGCGTTTCCCTTGACGAACATGGTCATAACCAAAATGCTTGAAATCGATGCCGCCAACCCATGCTTTCACGAATCCGGTTCTGGGGTCAACAGAAACCATACCGGCGTGTAAAAAGGCTTTATAGTAGCGGATAGAATCATTGGGACTCATGATGGTGTCACGTTCTCCTTTGAGACTAAATACGGTCATTTGGACCGGCTCGTTAAACGATTTGTTGATTTCAGCTTCAGTAAGGCCTAGTGCAACTAATTTTTTGTAACGATCTGAGTTGTGACGCGCAGAAGTCATGATTTGATCTACGATTTCTGGCTTAATGCTATTGGAGAAAGGATAGTTTTTGAGTCCTTTGTTGTTGATGTCGAATTGGGGTTGCAGTTCTTCGTAGATATGGCGCTCAACGGCCTGTTCTGCGTAGCGTTGCATGGTAGGATTGAGCGTGGTGTAGATTTTGAGTCCGTCGGCATCGATGTCGTAGGGATTGCCGTCTTCACGTAGATACTTGAACGTGCCATCAGCTTTTTTAGCCAAAAGAATGGATTGCACCTCGGTGCGCAACTCTTTTCTGAAATATGGCGCCATTCCTTCTTTGTGATCTAAGGAACGATATCGGACCACAATAGGGGTTTGAATGAGTTTGTTGTATTCTTCTCTTGTGATTTTTGCTCTTAATGCTTCATTGCCTTTTTCGCTGTTTTTAAGCCATTGAAACAACACCTGATTGCGTCTTTCATGAGCAATAGTTGAATCTTTGGCTCTAGCTGTAAGAATTTCGTCTTTGGTGACGGCACTCAGTGCAATACCTTTATTTTCTGCAATTTTTGCGCGGTAGTTTCTGATCTGATAGCTATAAGGATTGTAAATAGTTGGATTTTTACAAAGCCCAACAAGGGTAGCCGCTTCTGATTTGGTGAGGTCTTTTGGGCGTTTGTCAAAATAGACGCGCGCTGCGTTTTCGATACCTACGGCATTGTAAAGAAAATCGAACTGATTGAGGTACATTGTGATGATTTCCTCTTTGGTAAAGCGTTCTTCTAAGCGTTTAGCGATGATGTTTTCGCGCGCTTTTTCACTGACTCTTCTGAATTTACCGAGAATTCCGCCTACATAAGGAAGCTCGAGACGGGTGCCGCTCGCACGTGCAATTTCTTCGCGTTGTCTTTGCTGAAGGGTGAAAAGTAATTTAGCCAACTGCTGAGGAATGGTTGAGGCTCCTCCTGAGCGGCCAAATGAGGTAAATGACCGAGCCAAGGCTCTGAAATCGACGCCAGAATGCTGAATGAAGCGTTCGTCTTCTGTGGAGATGAGCGCATCTGTTACGTAAGGGGAGATTTCACGGTACTTGACGCTGGTGCGATTCACTTGCCAAAAACGACCAATAACCGTATCTTCTTTGACGCTTTTTTTAGCTAAGATAAGTGACGCTTGTAGTTCTGGTGGGTTGTCTAGCATTGTAACCGGAGGAAGGTCGTCTTCTGATTGCAGCAAGAGCAAACTAGCCACCATTAAGAAAGGCAGCAAGGAAATTACCCAGAATAACTTGGTCATTTTCTTTTGTTCTTGCTCATTTAAAACCGTTGCGTTACTTTTCATAGGTTAAAATTTACAACTAATTAACGTAATACATCTTTGCGCTGGGCATCGAGTTTCAATAAAATAAATAACATCACACTAAACGACATCATCGAAGAGCCTCCGTAGCTAAAGAAGGGTAATGGAATACCAATAACGGGGGCAAAACCGATGTTCATTCCAATGTTGATCGCGAAGTGATAAAAAAGTATCATGGCTACACAATAGGCGTAAATGCGATTAAAGGCAGCGCGCTGTCGTTCGGCGATGATAATGATGCGAAACAACACAAAGAAATACAGCACGAATAAGACCACAACGCCTAAAAAGCCCCATTCTTCTGCAAAGGGGCAAAAGATAAAGTCGGTTTCACTTTCCGGAACGTGGTTAGACCGAACGCTAGATACCGAAGCTTCTCGGTACCCCTTTCCTAGAAAGCCTCCAGAGCCAACGGCTGCCATTGCGCGGTTGCGGTTGTAGTCGTCGCCGTTGGGATCTTCGCGCAAGCCCAAAAAGAGTTCAATGCGGTCTTTTTGGTGGGGGCGAAGCATGTCAAAACCTTTGTCAACGGTAAAGCTAAGGGCACTACCGATGAGTAGGCCCAGCGTCAGGACAACCATCATGCGCGAGCGCTCACGACGGGTACTGAAGCGCTGCATGAGCAACCACGAAAGCGCATAGATCATGAGTAAGCCAAAAATGACACCCGATGAGCCACTCACTTCGATGTCAAGGAAAGGGAGCGTGAAAACGACGCTGTCGAGTAGGAGTGTAATGATGCTTAAAAAAACCAATGCAAATAGAATCGGAATAAAGTGGGAACCCACCCATGTTTCTTTGTAGCGCACACCAGGAATAGCATTGACAAACTTGAGTAAGATCGGGTCAAAGGTGAGGCCTTCGCGGTACATTACAAAAAGAAAGGAAGTAAATACAACGAACGTACCGGCATCTGGCTGCAGTAAAATAAGGACCATAGGGATCAGTAAGATACTACTTGCCGTCAGGACCGTTCCGGTTGTTTGCTGCTTAACGGTTAAGCCACTAATATACTTGGCGAGCAAAAGGGAAGTCGATATTTTGGCAAACTCAGCTGGCTGAACCCCAAAAGAGCCTACGCCTAACCAAGCGTGTGCGCCGTGTACTGCAGGCATAAAAAGTACAATGACCAACAACACAAGTGTCGAGAGGTAAATGGGAATGGCAAAGCGGCGATAGATATCGGAATCGATTAAGAAAACCAAAAGGCCTAAAAACAAAGAAAATAAAATCCAAAAAAGTTGTCGTCCGTACTTCTCAGAAAAATTGAAAAGCGATGGTGCTTCTTCGTTGTAGGCTACTGAATATACGGTTGCCAACCCCATCAGGAGCATGGCAATAAGGGCGCCAAAAAGCGGCCAGTCGAGGTGTTCAGTGAGGCTTTCTTGTTTGCGCATTACTCGACGTTTTTAAAGGCAATCTGGGCTTCTTTCATTCGTTTTTCTTTGTCTTTGTCAGAGACTTTACGTTTGAGGTATTTTTCGATCATGAGTTGGGAAATAGGAGCTGCCCAAGAGCCTCCCCAACCGGCATTTTCAACGAAAACGGCGATGGCAATTTTAGGTTTGTCCATCGGTGCAAAGGCAAAAAATACGGAGTGGTCTTCGCCATGTGGGTTTTGGACCGTTCCGGTTTTTCCGCAAACTATAATGTCGTCCATACGGGCTTGTTTTCCGGTGCCGCCATCTTCATTGACCACCAAGCGCATCCCTTCGATAACGGAGTCAAAGTGACGTCTGTCGATCATGGTCCAGTGTTTTTTTCTGAACTGAGGAAGTGGGCCGCGGTAGCCAATTGATTTGACAAAGTGAGGCGTGTAATACCAGCCTTTGTTGGCAATGATGGCCACAATATTGGCCATTTGGATAGGAGTTAGTTTGACCTCTCCCTGCCCAATAGAAATGGAGCGAATTGTAGAAAACGCCCAAGTATGATGGCCATACCATTTGTCGTAGAAGTCAGAATTAGGGATGAGCCCTGGGCGCTGACCAGACACATCGGTATCAAGTTCTTTGCCCAGTCCAAAACTGCGAATGTATTTGTACCATTTATTGAGCCCGTATTCGGCATCGGCAAAATTGTTTTTCTTGACCCCTTGTTGAATGATACGGCGCACCGCTTGATAATAATACGGATTGCATGAAAATTTAATGGCTTCAGCAATATTTCTAGCAGAAGGATGGTTGTGGCATCCGACTAAGCTTTTGTCGCATGCAAATCCGGTATTGGCTGTGATAACGCCTTCTTGCATGGCGATCAGACTCTGAACCAATTTAAAGATAGACCCAGGTGGATATTCTGCCTGTAAAGGGCGTGGAAACAATGGTAGGTTAGGGTCTCTGGCAAGTTTTGGATAGTTATTGCTGATATTGCGCTTTCCAACGAGTAAATTAGGATCATAGGATGGCGCTGAGACCATGCTTAGGATTTCACCAGTAGATGGTTCGATGGCAACAATACAGCCCTTTTTCTTGCTCATGAGCTCTTCTCCGTAGGTCTGAAGCTCGACGTCCATGCCCATTTTGAGTGGGTCTGCCTGACGTGCGGTGGTGTCGTATTTGCCGTCGGCGTATGACTCAATGGCATTGTTAAGGGCAGAAGTGACAATGTATTTGATGCCTTTGACGCCGCGCAGTTCTTTTTCGTAAAAACGCTCGATACCTGCTCGTCCGATGTTGTTGCTTGGTTTGTAAAAGCGGTCGACTTCAATTTCTTCGCGATACACCTCAGAGAGGTAGCCTAGTATGTTTGCAGCACTTTTGTAAGGATAATTGCGCGCGCTTGTAGCTTCTTCATGAAAACCCTTGAAATTATCCAGATGGGGTGCAATTTTAGACATCTCCTCAAGAGTTAACTCTTTCAAGAAAGGATAGGCTCTTATTGTTTGGTAATTCGGAGTGCGCTTTCCGGTAATTTTATTAAAGTAAGTACCCTCGCCATCAACGATTTCTTTGAAGCGCTCGCGTACTTGTTTTTTGGTCCAGCCGATGAGTTTGGCAAAAGCAGCGGTGTCGAGGTTGACAATGCTGTCCTCAACCATCATGAGGTTGTAATAGGTTTGGTTGGTTACAATTTTTTTGCCGTTGCGGTCAAAAATAACGCCGCGTGGCGGAAAGATTTCTTTGCGTTTTTCGGCGATTTCTTGGGCCCTGAGTGTCCAGGTGTCGTCGATGACTTGCATGTAAAACAAACGAATGAGGTAGATGCCTACCACCAAAACGATGAAACTAAGAATGACATTTCGGCGCGCGTCTAGGTTCATTTTTTCTGTTTGCTATTCAAAATGAAACTTTGAATAAGGAGGGCCAGCAAGAAGGAAAGCCCGCCACTAAGTATTGTTTTTTGTAAGATGAAGCCAAGGCGCCCGATTTCAAAGATTTCGAGCAAGAAAAACCAAAAGGTATGCAGGCCGAGAAGTAGGCCGTAGACCAAACCAAACCAATTAGAACCCATGTCGTGGGAAGTTGGTTCTTTAAGCGGATCGTAGCCTTCTCGAGGGCCATAAAATTTAAAAACAATAGGGCGCAGGTAAGCCATGAGCACCAAAGCGGAGGTATTCAGGCCGTAGGTATTGGAAAAGATATCGATCACTAGGCCCATTAAAAACGCGATACCCATTATAGGAATAACCGTAAGCTCAAAGGGCAACAACATGATGTACAAAGGTTGGATCATGAGGTGAATACCAAAACCAATGTTGAGCTGATTGAAGACGAGTGCTTGCAAAAAAGCGAACACCACAAAGCGAATGATATGTTTGTAAACTACGTTCATGTTAGTCGTCTTCGGGAATTCTTGCTTCTAGTGCAGTTTGCTCTGCTAAATGCAGGTTTTTAATGATGTAAACGCGTTGAAGGCGGCGGTAATCTGCTGAAAATCGGATCTCAACTTTCCAAAGCGCTTGACCTTCGATGGGTTCAGTGAAACTCACCTTGCCGACTGGTAGCCCTTTCGGGAAAATACCAGATCCGCCTCGGGTCTCGACTTTTGACCATTTTTTGATGCGTAAATCGTTGTTGATTCCGGTGATCATGCCGTAGCGCGCATCTCGGCCATCCCATTTGAGCAAACCGGGTAGGTCTGACTTTTTCATGCGAATGCTGACGTCAATGTTGATGTCTTTGGTGAGAACAGTCTTGACTAAACTATAGTGTTTGCTCGCATAATGAATGACTCCGACAACCCCTTGCTGACAAAACACACCCATGCCGCGCTTGATGCCTTGAGCGGTTCCGACGTTGAGTGTAAAATAATTATTGCGTCGATTGACACTCGAATTGATTACCTCAGCAGGAATGTATGCGTATTGTTGTTCGTAGATGGTATCATTGACCTTCACCTTACTTCTGGAGAGCTGGTACATGAATTTGGGCTGTCTTTTGCGCCAATAGATGTTTTCCCATTGCAAATCAGTGTTGTTTTTACTGAGGTTGAAGTGCTTGGTGAGGTCGTGTTCCCATTCTAGGAATTGAATGGCAATGTTGTTGTTGGTGGTGAGGAATTGATTGCGCGGAAAACTGAGGTAGGTGACATACCAGGTAATCGCTAGAATTTGCAGCACAGCAAAGACCAAAAAGATCCGGAAACGTTGCAAAAAAGCGATGAGATTGCGCATAAGAGCAAAGATAGTAATTTTGAAGCATGCTTGAGCTCAAAGAAACCTGCGAATTATGCGCAAAATTATTAACCAAAAAATCTACGGAGGCCTATATTTGTTCATATGAATGCACCTATTGTTCCTCTTGTGCCACTGAGCAATTGAAACTTGTCTGTCCAAATTGTAATGGCGAGTTACTCAAACGCCCATCTAGAAAGGGAAGTGTTGAGATTTGGATGCAACAAGTCAAATATCTGGAAACCCAAAGACTGAAGTTATTTCTCTTCGATCAACAGTCTTATGACGATATTTTTGCGTTGGCTTCCAAGCAAGAAATCATGCAAATTTTTGGTCATCAGAACGACGAAGAATACGAACTAGAATGTGCGCGCTTCAAAGGCGGTTTTTCGACCTATAACCTGACCATTCAATTCTTTCAACTATTCGAGAAAGAAACAAATGCGATAATTGGCTGGGCGGGTTATCATTCTTGGGCCAAGCAACACCATCGCGCCGAAATTTTTTACAGCCTCAAAAAGGACGAATACAAGCGCAAAGGCTACATGTCAGAAGCCCTTCAACCCATTCTCGATTATGGCAAAACCGAAATGGATTTGCATCGGATCGAAGCATTTGTAGCCACAGACAACATTGCGTCTAATCGCCTAATGGAAAAGTTTGGTTTTCAAAGAGAAGCCACCATCAAACATCGCTATCAGTTTGGCGACGACGTCGATACAGACCATATGTACTGTTTGTTTCCAAATGCAGCATTTCAATAACCTCATCAAACGACCATGAAGATCATCTTAACAGGCGCCACTGGCATGATTGGCGAAGGAATTTTAATCGAGTGTTTAAAAGACCCACGTGTTTCTGAAATTTTAAGCGTAAGCAGAAGGCCAAGCGGCAAAACGCATCCGAAACTCAAAGAATATACCGTGCCGGAATTCTTAGACCTGCCCGAAAACGACCCAATACTAGCGGGTTATGACGCCTGTTTTTTCTGTGCAGGTGTAAGTTCAGTCGGGATGGAAAAACCACTTTACGAAAAACTCACCTATGACACCACCATGGCCTTTGCCAAAGCAATCGGAAATCAGCCGCAACTGTCATTTGTCTATGTAAGTGGTTCGGGCACCGATCGCACTGAAAAAGGCCGTTTGCATTGGGCAAGAGTCAAAGGCAAAGTCGAAAATGACCTAATGAAACTCGCGTTCAAGCAAGCATTTGGTTTCAGAATTGGCATGATGATTCCGGCCGAAGGTCAGCAATACGTCTTGAAATACTACAATTATTTGGGTTGGATGTCACCGTTTTTCAAGTTGGTTTTCCCCAACGTCATCAGTACCATGCGCCAGGTCGCCAACGCCATGATCCGCGTTTGTTCGGAAGGCTATGAGCGCGATGTTATTTTTGTGAAGGATATCCGAAAATTAGATCACATGTAGTGTCAGTATAGGTTTACAAATCTTGTCTTTTTAACACTTGCAAGCCAATGAATGCAAAGGCAACGATTTGAAAAACCGCAAATAAAGTCTTCTGATAATACAAATAGGTGAGGCTGGTGTTTGAATCACCAAATGCACTCAAAGCTGGAAGCCCAACCGCAGATTCTATAATAGAAACCGCAAAGGAAAAAACAAAGAACAATAAAATGCCTACAATTTTTCCTTTGGTGGTAATGACAGCTGTGGTGAGTGTGACGTAATAAGCAAGGATCGTAAAGACGAACATCAGTAAAAATGGAAAAATATCTCCGAAACCAAATTCGCCAAAAATGTTATTCATGACACTCACAAATTCTTCGGTATAAACCGTCAAAAAGGTAAGCGCTGGTATGAAAAGCACCAAAAAAGTAGCGATGAGACAGGTGAGAATTGTAGCGCCCACCTTCACAAAATAGTATTTCTCACGCGATACACCACTTGCAAAAATTAAGCCCATTACTTTATTGTTGTAGTCTAAGTTCAATAAACGAAATGGATACAACAACGAAAACGCCCACATACCTATTCCACTAAAAATCATAAGCAGCATCAGTAAGGACATGAAATTCGAATTAGACTTATCAAACAATCCTTCAATCAATCCGATTCCAAAAAAAGTGGACAGTGAGGTCATGATGATTAGAATTCCGATAATCAATAAATAGGTTTTGTCGTTGCGATTTTTGTACAACTCCATTCTAAAAATATCTCGTAGTTTCATATAGCTTCTTATTTGATGAGTTCTGCAAACTTGCTTTCTTTTTTGATCTGACTAAATTCTATCCCGTTCAGGACACTTTGTTTAAATAGCGCTTTGTATGCGGCATCATCGAGTTCAAATTTGATGAAGGGATCGTGTACTTCAAAGGGAATCGCATTTTGCTGCAATAAATCGATAAATGCTTGCTGATCATTGACTTCGACGCGATAAATAAAGCTCTGGGCTGCATTTTTTAGGTCAAAAACATCACTGAAATCCCCGTTTGAGAGCACCAAAACTTTGTCCGAAAGCGATTCGATATCTTCTTGTATATGACTAGAAATTAGAATAGTACGACCTTGATTCTTCAGATCAATCAAATAATTTTTGAACCAGTTTACGCTTTTGGCGTCAAGACCTCGAAAGGGTTCATCAAAAATTAAAATCTGCGCGTCATTCATGATAGAAATCAGTAGAATCAATTTTTTATGCATCCCAAGTGAAAAGGTGCTCACCTTTTTGTCGAGACTGTCTGCAATTTCGAGTTCATCGGCAAGTTTCAAGGCTTGTGCTTCGTCGAATCCGCCGCGCAAGCCACCAAAATAGCGCAAGTTAAAAAGTCCAGTATGACTTTTGTACAATTCTAAATCATCCAGAACAATACCGATTTTTGAAAGTGTCTGAAAATTTTTCTTGATGTCGTTGCCGTCGATCTCAATTAGTCCTTTGTAATTGATAATAATATTGGTCAGCGCTTTAAAAAAGGTGGTTTTTCCCGCCCCGTTTTTTCCGACAATTCCATAAATTTTGCCCTGTTCAAATTCCATTTTTGAAATATTCAACACTTTCTTGGCGTTGTAGGCAAATTCCAGATTTTCAACGTTTATCTTCATCGTATTTTGCATTCGTAATCTAGCTAATTTAGTAGGATTAATTTAAAATCAAGGATTTCACAATCTATATTTGATGCGCTACCCTCATTTCATCGTTTTCTTATTCCTTTTTAGTGTTGGAAAAACGGCCTGCGCCCAAAACCTCGACATCGATCTACTCAGAAAAATCAATCTTCAGCGCAATACAGCACTCGATCCAACTTTTAAGTTTGTTACCAATTCAGTGTCGCCAATTGGTTTGGGCGCTCCGTTGATTGTTACGTCTATTGGCTTGATTCAAAAAGACAAATCGCTGCAATACAAAGGATATTATATCGGCGCCACGCTTCTTACCTCTGCAGTATTAACGACTACCTTAAAGTTCACAATTGATAGAGACCGCCCCTTCGTCACGTACCCAGATATTCAAAAACTCACCGGTGCAGGCAGCCCCTCTTTTCCTTCTGGGCATACTTCTGAGGCATTTGCCACCGCCACCTCATTGAGCTTGGCTTTTCCGAAATGGTATGTGATCGCACCAAGTATGCTTTGGGCAAGCGCAGCGGGCTACTCACGAATGCATTTAGGCGTACATTACCCAAGCGATGTGCTCGTCGGCGCACTCATCGGCAGCGGTTCGGCGTGGTTGTGTCATGAGTTAAATAAAAGATACTTTAAATGATCCACTTCCTTCAACAACTCAAATACCGCAATGAAACCATGTTTTATTTCGGCTTGGTATGCCTCGTACTTTCCATACTTTTCCTGATTTTAGCCCGAACCTCCTCCACACAGATTTACGGGGTAAGTGCTTGGTATAAGCCCTTTAAATTCGCTTTTTCTACCTTGACTTTTGCCTGGGCCATGGGTTGGTATTGCTATTACCTACCCAATTTCAATGTCAAGCTTTTCAATTGGTCGATTATCGTGTTGCTCGGTTTTGAAATCGCCTATATTGCCATTCAAGCGGGTAGGGGCCAACTCTCGCATTACAACATGAGCACACCAGTTTATGCGGCACTTTACTCCATGATGGCCCTTGCTGCTTCGGCTGCAACGCTCTACACCGCCTATGTTGGGTATCAATTTTTCAGCAACGATTTTCCAGCGCTACCAACTTATTATTTGTGGGCCATTCGCTTATCTATCCTCATTTTCGTCATCTTTTCCTTCGAAGGATTCGCCATGGGCTCTACCCTCAATCACAGCGTTGGCGCCCTCAACGACAACTCCAATTTATTCATCATGGGTTGGAGCAAAACCGTTGGTGACTTGCGCGTCTCACATTTCATCGGCATGCACGCCTTGCAGGTTCTGCCTGTGCTTTCATTTTATGTTTTGAAGAATACCAAACTGACCATTTTGATGGCCATCATTTATGGCCTATTGGCGCTGTCAACACTTATTCAGGCCTTGAAAGGAAAGCCGGTGTTTGGGGGGAAGGGGGATACTGAGGTGGTGTAGGGGAGAAAAACTACCTCGAAGCTCTAGGATTAAAAAGCTTGTTGGTTGAAACCAAAACAAGTAATAAAAGCAAGGTAAAAGCCGAAGATTCTTTAGGGTTTTGCAGGTAGTCAAAGGATAAATACCCCATCGAAATCAGCACAATTGCCACGTATCCTATCTTGATATATGTATTGTTCGGTTGCTTTTTCGCAAATAGTGCCAAGGGAAAAATGGCGAGGACGAAAAGGATGAGGAGTAGGTTTTGCATTTGATAAATTTAAGCATTTATTGTTTTGGTTGTATATAATATTGGAGAGCAGGCAGTGTTTTGAATTAACCAAAACATTCCAATAAAATGGAGAATTGAACGTTTGCTTTGCTATGAAAATCAATGTTTTAGTTTGTTTATATTTTTGCTTGAGCTCGTTTTTAGGAATTTGCCAACAAAAATTTTTAGATACGACCAAGCAGTATGGCTTGCATTTAGGAATGAATTTCGGCGCACTAGTTGCCGGGGGAGCTGACGCTGGTGGCGGTGGCTTGAAAATTGGCCCTAGAATCGGCATTCATCTGAACCAAAAAATGACAATAGGGTTAGAGTATAACACCGATTATCAGACTCTTTTTGCAAAAGATTCATTGCTAGAGCCCAGTATCCGCCTCTCTCGATGGGGAGGGCCATTTTTCAGGTATAATGTATTTTCACCACAACAAAAGTGGAATATGCTGGTAAGTGTCAACTATGTTTACGGTAGCTTTTATCTTTGGAGTGAAGCTGAGAAATTCAGACAAACGTATCACACAGCAATTCTTGGAGTAGGAGCCAGCTACAAAACCAAACATTTTCTAATTGAGGGCGGCTATCGCTATACCTTTTTGATGAATAACACTCCCATCGAGGCAAGATGGGTGAAAACTTTGTTTTTGGGTGTGAGTAGGAATTTTTGATTACGCTTCGCGTGCTCTCCTTTGAATGGATTACTCGCTATCGCTCGTGAACCCTTGTGGGGAGGATCAAAACAATTGAAAAGCCAGTTGCTGCGCAACTTTACCTTTTTTATTTCACAATGCTTACAAAAGCAAGCTTTTGACGCATGTAAAACAAAAAAGCCAGCCTTTCGGCTAGCTTTTCAATTGTTTTGCGGAGAGAGAGGGAT
>JACCDI012071367.1_pt1 | contig 22395 bp, 20 predicted proteins | sample 7442791 | NCBI WGS metagenome assembly JACCDI01 (sample SAMN15323434, study PRJNA562643) | freshwater metagenome | isolation source: river surface water | place: USA:Blue River Watershed | collected 2017-08-15
ATTTGCACGCGGGCGTATAAGATTTTAACCCAGGAGCTGGATTTTTCCTCCCCAGGATATTATTTTTGATCCCAATATTTTTGCCGTCGCGACCGGCATCAAAGAACATAACCAGTACGCCATGGATTTCATTGAAGCCACGCGGACGATTAAAAAAACGCTGCCCCACTGCCGCATCAGCGGGGGCGTCAGCAATATTTCTTTTTCGGCCTCGATATAGGGAGTTAAAACGGCTACACTCTTTTTCATCACACGAGCACTCTTTACTACTTGTGGCAAGAACATTTTACCTGCTCCAAATAAATCCCCCACTTGGTTCATGCCTGCCATTAATGGCCCTTCAATGACTTCTAATGGTGCGCTGTATTTTTGCCTTGCCTCCTCCGTATCTTCTTCAATAAAATCCGTGATCCCATTAATTAATGAATGGGCCAAACGTTTTTCTACCGTTTCATTTCTCCAAGCTAATTTTAATTTATTCGCTTCTTCAGAGGACTGTCCTGCATTTTCTCCACTTGCTTTTAAATTATCGGCATACTGAATTAAAGCCTCAGTCGCTTGATTGTTATCGTTGTTTTTATTCAAGATAACATCTTCACATAAATTTCTTAACACCGGATCAATCTCATCATACACCACTAATTGTCCTGCATTTACAATACCCATGTCCATACCCGCTTTAATAGCATGGTATAAGAACACCGCGTGAATGGCTTCTCGAACCGCTTCATTTCCTCTAAAAGAAAAAGATACGTTGGAAACGCCACCGCTTACTTTGGCCAATGGCATTTTTTGTTTAATTATACGAGTGGCCTCAATAAAATCTACTGCGTAATTGTTGTGTTCCTCAATACCTGTGGCTACTGCAAAAATATTGGGATCAAAAATAATATCCTGCGGCTCAAATCCAACTTGCTCAACTAATATTTTATAAGCACGCTCACAAATTTCTACTTTTCTATCCTTGGTGTCTGCTTGTCCTACTTCATCAAAAGCCATTATAATCACCGCTGCTCCATAAGCCTTACAAATATGTGCCTGCTCAATAAATTTTGCTTCTCCTTCTTTCATGGAGATAGAGTTCACAATACATTTTCCTTGCACACATTTTAAGCCTGCTTCAATAATTTCAAATTTGGAACTATCAATCATTACCGGAATACGCGCAATGTCGGGTTCGCTTTGTAATAGGTTTAAGTAGGTAGTCATGGCTTTTACGCCCTCTAACAAGGCGTCGTCCATGTTTACATCAATGACCTGTGCGCCGCTTTCAACTTGTTGGCGGGCTACAGACAAAGCTTCCTCGTATTTATTTTCCTTAATTAAACGCGCAAATTTTTTAGAACCGGTTACATTGGTTCTTTCTCCTACGTTTACAAAATTAGTTTCGGGACGAATCACTAAGGGTTCAAGTCCTGCTAATCTTAAATAAGGTTTGATATGGATCATAATGTTTTTTTAATTGTCATATCGAATTCGCTTTTACAAAGCTCATTTGATATGTATTGGTTCACTCATAATTTTCTCTTTGGTTTTAATTACAATGATTTTTATTCAATGTGATTAAATAGTTGCGTCTACAATTGGTAATGGTCTTGGGGAAAGGTTTCTTACATTGTCGGCCATATGTTTAATATGATCTGGAGTGGTTCCGCAACATCCACCCACAATATTTACGAATTGATTTTTTGCCCACTCTTCAATAAAAGCACCTGTTTGATGCGGTGCTTCGTCGTATTGACCCATGGCATTGGGTAATCCTGCATTGGGATACGCTGAAGTATAACAGGTAGCAATTTGTGAAAGTTCCTCTATATGGGAACGCATTTCTTGTGCACCTAATGCACAATTTAATCCAACACTTAATGGTTTGGCATGTGCAACCGATGTGTAAAATGCTTCTAAGGTTTGTCCGCTTAAGGTTCTGCCTGATGCATCCGTGATGGTTCCACTAATCATGATTGGCAATTCTGGTTGACCTATCTTTCTAAAGTATTCTTTAATGGCAAAAATGGCTGCCTTTGCATTTAAGGTGTCAAAAATAGTTTCCACCAATAATACATCTACACCACCGTCTACCAAACCTTTAATTTGCTCTGTGTAAGCGGCTACCACTTCGTCAAAGGTAACAGCTCGGTATCCTGGATTATTGACATCCGGCGATAAACTCAAAGTTTTATTCAATGGTCCAATAGATCCTGCAATATATTTTTCGGTAGTATTTGGATGTTTTGCTTTGTATTGATCAATGGCATCTTTCACACATTTTGCAGCGGCCACATTTAACTCGTAAGCCAATTCTTGCATATCATAATCGGCCATGGCAATAGAGGTACTACTAAATGTATTGGTCTCGATAATGTCCGCACCTGCTTCTAAATATTGCAAATGAATACCCGTAATGATTGCAGGTTGTGTAATGCACAATAAGTCGTTGTTCCCTTTTACATCACAATGCCAATTGGCAAATCGGGTTCCGCGGTAATCTTCTTCGTTTAATTTATGGCGTTGAATCATGGTACCCATGGCACCATCAATCACCAAAATTCTTTTTGTAAGTGTCTCTTGTATTGACATAAATATTTTTTTATGCAACATCCAAAAGAAGAACAGTCAACTAATAATAGCAGGGGGCGATAGGTTGTATCGTTTATTAGTTCTTTTTTTCCTTACGGATGGCAGGTTGAACAATAAACAAATCCACCTGCAATGCGGTGCAAAGTTAGGATACTATTAGCTTGTAGCCAAATTAACAGGCCTTCTATTGGATTTATAAGGACAAAAGGACTTCTAAGGGTAGGTACGGCGGTGTTGTTTACTGATAAATTGCGTTTACTTCCACATTGATTTTATCGGCCACCATTTTAATCATAATACCTCCAATGCCAAAGTCTTTTAAACGAACGGTAAATTTTGCATTGGCTTTAACCACCCCTGATTTTACTTCTAGGATGCCGTTGGTTTGTACCGATTTGTTCACTCCATGCACTTGCATATTGCCAGTCACGGTGATTGGATACTGGCCATCTTTCTTAAGATCAACGGTATTGAAATTGGTGATTTGCCCGTTAAAAAAGGCACGTGGGAACTTATCACTTTCTATATATTCTGTGTTAAAATGTTCTTCCATTTTAGCCATTTCAAAATGGAAACCCTTCATTAACATGATGAAACTCAATTTGCCATTGGCTTCTATGCGACTCACTGCTTCTTTGTTAATGGCATCAATATCATTGTCATCTACTGCTACAAATCGTACTTGCGCTGTTTTAGTCTCCAAAGTTTTTTGAGCAGTGGCTACCTTGTTTCCGAAAAGAAGAAGGGTAAATAGTACAATCAAATTTTTCATAGAAGAGGATTTATTTTATTCAATGTTCAAACATTGAAATTAAACAATTTTATAGAGAACACCTATTTTATATACTGTCCAATAGGCTGTCTATTGGAAATACTCTTACCTAGGGTCATTTCGTCTGCATATTCCAATTCCCCTCCAAAGGCAATGCCTCTTGCGATGGTTGTAATCCGGCAGGGGGTATTGGCCAATTTCTTTTGAATATAATAAATAGTTGTATCTCCTTGAATGGTAGGGTTTAAGGCAAAAACCAATTCCATTACTTTGTCTTTATTCACTCTGTCAATTAGGGCTTCGATAGTAAGTTGTTCAGGGCCAATACCGTCTAAAGGTGAAATAATGCCTCCAAGTACATGGTAAGTGCCATGGTACTGTTGTGTATTTTCAATAGCAATTACATCTCTAATATTTTCTACTACGCAAATCGTATCCTTTTGTCTTCCAGAATTGGCACAAATAGAACAAATAGTGCCGTCACTAATATTGTAACATTTTTGGCAAAACTGAATTTCGTTGCGCATTTTTTGAAGGGTCTCTCCAAAAAGTGCGGTCACGCCTTTTTCTTGTTTTAGCAAATGCAAAACCAAACGAAGCGCAGTTTTCTTTCCTATGCCAGGTAATTTTGCAAATTCAGCGACTGCGTTTTCTAATAAAGAGGAAGGTAATTGCATAAGGTAAGGATAAACAAAATTATTATTTAATCGTAAGATTTAACTCATTATCCCAATCTGCTCTAATGGTTAATTTATTGGGGAGTGCGATTACTTTTTCTGGTTGCTTGTTTTTATATCCATAGCCAAACTTACCGGTGTCCCATATTCCATTTTGGTTTTCGTCTTGCAATAATTTTAATTGATATTCTCCTGGAGGTAGTTGGGCTATATTCAATAAATTCTGAGTAATAGGAAAGCTAAATTTAATTTTATCATCCTGCGTGAGTAACAATACAGGTTTGGTATATACTTCTAACCCACTCAGTCTTATCACACAAGCGCCATAGGCTTTATTGGGTTTTGAAAAAAAGGTAAGCGTATCTGTTTTAACCAGTCTATTATTGAGGGTATCCCTAATTGCATTTTGTGGAATGACCAATTTATACTTAGTTGCATTCACCCAATCTGTTTTAACTACCAATGTGTTTGAAGCTGTGCTGTCTATATAGACACTATAGTCCTCTATCTTTTGATAATTGGTATCAGATAAGACAATAGGGAAGCTATCGTTTAAATGGATAGGGGTTTCAAAAACAAGGCGCAATGGATTTAATAAGTCTTGTTCATTTCCATCTGCGCTTCTTGTATATTTTAAAGAAGGGCTATTGCGTTTAACAGACTTATTGTTGGCCAACCCTGTTTTTTTCTTCTCTGTTTTTTGAAATGCTTGAAATGCGAATAAGGGTATGGAGTCCTTGCTGTTGTTTGCGATTACAGGTGTTTCCTTAAAGGCAAATAACTTAGTACTATCGTCGTATCTTTTTCCGTAGTCATTGGGCAGTACATAAATAGAAAAAGACTGATTGGGCAAGAAGTCAAAACCAAACCTGCCTTTGCCATCTATCTTTGCGTAGTAAAGGGGCTTGTTTTTGTAAATGGCACTATCTTTTCCAACCGGATGCAGCACTACAATTAAGGTGCTATCTACTCGGCCTGTTTCGGCTAATTTCACCGTTCCTTGAATACGACCAGAGTCAATATGATTGCCGGTACTAAATACATAAGAAAAATTTTTAGCGATATTACCTTCGTTTACATCTCTTACAGCGTTGCCCAATTGGATGCGGTAGGTAGTATTGGGTAAAAGGGTATCATTAATTCTTATGCGAAGGGTGTTTAATTTTGATTCAACTAATGGAATGTTTTTTAAGCCCGGGCCTACAATTAAGTTTTCTTGTAAACTAACTGTGCTAATATATTCATTGAAACCAATGACTATTTCTTTGGGGTTCACATTGATGGCAGAGTCCATGGGTTTGGCTACTATTCTATAAGGAGGTAAGCTATCTCTGGGGCCACCACTGGGGGGTACAATATTAGCACAAGCCACTAAGGATTGAATGAAGTAAATGGCAATTGCCATTTTCAATAGATAAGAGGGCCAAATGGGGCTTTTCATCATAATTGCAAACTTAGTCAGATTCTTCCAAATCTCCATTGGGGATTTGGTGCAGGGCCACTGTCAATTCATTATTTTTTACAAAGTTACACCAATGGCATTCAGGCTTTCCGCAACCTGTATAAAAATCCTTTTCTTGAATTTTTTGCCAAACGGTATGAATTTGTTGGGTTACGGTTGTGATGTCTGCATCGCTAATGCTAAGCACTGCTTTTTCAAACTGCTTCTTTTTGTTGGGCTCCACAAAATCAAATTCGGCCGTGGTCACCTCCCAATTTTTAGGATGATGGTTTAATAATATTTTATAAAACACTGCCTGTCTCCAGTAATCGCCCCCATTTGGATATTTTTCATTGGGACCCAATAATTTTTCTTTGGCATTCTCAACACTTCCTGTTTTATAATCAATGACTACTACTTGTTTTCCGTTGAACTCAATTTTATCGATGGCTCCTTTTAAAGGAATCCCGTTAAGTACTACATTATTGATACGATATTCCGTAGTGACTACTTTATTCCAAGTTTCTGCATATTGATCATAGTATTGTGATAATACGATTTCTCCTTGTTCTTTTCTTCTATTGAATTCTATCTGTGTAAATGCTTCTCTATGCCTAGCCATGTAGTAGTTAAAGTCCTGAATCAATTCTTGCTTGTCAGGAAATACATTATCACGATCCTGCATTTTTCTAAATAGTTTATTCAATGCATCATGCACGGCTGAACCAAAAGTAGTTGCCTCTGATTTTCCAGAAGGTACACGAATCAAACTATTATAGTAAAAGTGTAAAGGGCATTTTAGATAATTATTCAAGGCGGTTACGTTCATCGTAAACTGCTCCACTTTAGGATTGATAAAATCTTCCTCTAATTGTTTAATTTGAGGCTGCACCGTACTTTGAATATGGAGTAATTTATATTGTATCTTAAACGTATCGGCTAACTGCTTTTCTTGAATGTGTTTCTCATTCCCTTCAATTAACTCAATAATGAACTGGCTAGGCTCTGCTACTTTGCCGTCTGCTTTGTGAAGGGCATAAGAAATTTGAATTTCTTTTTTAGCACGGGTAAGGGCTACATAAAACAGTCTTCTTAGTTCTTCTTTATCATCCGCATTTTCTAAGGTACTATATACGGTATCTGGCAGGCTGTATCCAATCGCATTGGCAGCTCTTTTTTTCTCCCAAAAATGCGCGTTGGTTCCTGCGACAAATACGTATTCAAATTCTAATCCTTTACTACCGTGGGTAGTAAGTAGGTTTACGCCCGACACACCGCCAGTAGAAATAGGGAGGGGTAAGCGAATGCCTTCTTTTTGCATAAGATCTAACATCGTAACTAATTCTTTAACACTAAGGCTTGGTCGTCGATGCGTTTCTTCTTTAATAAAGTCAAAGAATTTGGTAATCACTTCCAACTCAAATCCTTTGTCGCTGGATTGTAGTACCGACTGAATAATACCTGTTTTCTGCAATACTTGCTCTACCAAATTTAACAAAGTAACATTGGGTACTTCGCTAATTAAGGATTCTAAAACTTGCACCGCTTTCGTTAGTTCAGGCACACCTCCTTCTTGAAACAAACTTCCTTGAACTTGTTGAGTTTTGTCTACCAATACTTTTCTAAAACTATTTTCTGGACTACCGTATTTTAATTGGTTGGCTTCAAAAGTGATTTTGGCAATAGTAATAGGAGAGATGTTCCACCATTTAAAATGTAAGATTTCAAAAAGTAAATTGGCCCCTTCGTAAGGCTGGTCTAATTCACAGACGATATAATCTAAAATGGTAATGATTTGTTTTACCAATATTTGATCTAATAAATTAGCAGTGCGGCGAGTGAATACAGGAATATTTTTTTGCTGAAGAAAATGTGCAATTTCTTCTCCGTATTTGTGTTCCTTATATAAAACAGCTATTTGATTTGGAGCAATGCCATTTTGAGTAAGTTGTACAATTTGTTCCGTAATATCGATCATTTCCTCCTCTGGCATTTGATAAGCGACTACTTTAGGGGAAATGCCATTTTGCTGATGCTCGGGATGAGAAGCAATTAATTTTTTCTCTAATCCTTCAATTTTATTGACCAATCTTTCTTGATTGTTATTAATTACAATGGTTGAAGCGTCTAGTATAGGTTGTGTAGAACGGTAATTGTTTTCTAATACAATCGTAAGAATGTCTTGCGCGTATTGGTTTTGAAAATGCAACATATTCTCGACATTCGCGCCTTGGAATCTAAATATACTTTGGTCATCGTCGCCTACCACAAATAAATTGGGTTGCTCCCAATAGTTTACCAGTAATTGTACCAATTCATTTTGTGTACCACTCGTGTCTTGAAATTCGTCTACTAAAATGTATAAAAAGCGTTCTTGGTATTGAGCCAATAAATTTTTATTTTCTTTGAATGCATTAATGACCCAATTAATCATGTCTTCAAAATCATACCTATTGCGCTCTTTCATTAATTTTTGATAAACTTCAAAACTTTGAATCGCGGCCTTAAGTTTAGCCATCTTCTCTAGCTCTGTATCCACTAATCCTTGTTTTAAAGAGCCGGCCTCAAACTGTTTGTATTTCTTTTTGTAAATGAATTCGTCTCTAAATGGAATCTCTTTAATATACGCTTCTACTTTTTCAATCAAATAAGAGGAGGTCCATCCTTCTTTTTTCATAGCACTAAACAACTTAGACAAGTTGCTCATTTCAAAATAAATATCACCTCGATACCTTTTTAAAGGATTGTTTTTGTCAAAACCATCAATTAATTTTTTTAGCAACTCAATTTTTTCTAGCTCAGAAATGGGGTCTAGGCTCGATTTATCAAACAAGGATAAATTATCTTGAATAATATCGTTGCAAAAAGAGTGGAAGGTGGAAATATTTACTTTATACGCACTGGTACCTATAAAACTCACCAGTCTTTTGCGCATGGCAATCGCGCCTGCGTCTGTATAAGTAAGGCAAAGTATATTTTCGGGTGCGGTGTCAGTTTCTAATAATATCTTACCTATTCTTGCCCCTAATATTTGCGTTTTACCAGTGCCTGGCCCTGCAATCACCATTACGGGGCCTTCAATCGTATTTACGGCAATTTTTTGTTGTTCGTTTAATCCTTCATAAACGGCCTCGAATGCCTTTGCTTGTTCCAACTTGCTAATCATTCTATAAAATTAATGGCTTTTCTGCGAATAGGTACAACAAAAAAGACCTTTCCTTGTTATAGTAGTATGTCAAAAGTATACAGCCTTCATACCGTTCAAAATTTACCGATTACCCTAGACCAAGCCTGGGATTTTTTTAGTAGCCCTGCAAACCTGGCAAAAATTACCCCTAGTCATATGGGTTTTAATATTATTAGTAAACACCATGGCGAGAAAATGTACCCAGGTCAAATTATCGAATACACAGTGAGCCCGCTTTTGGGTATTCCCATGTATTGGATGACCGAAATTACCCATGTACAGGAAGGGAAGTACTTTGTGGATGAGCAACGCTTTGGTCCTTACAGCCTTTGGCACCATCAACATCATTTTAAGGCGATTCCGGGGGGTGTTTGTATGGAAGATATCGTTCACTATAAAATTCCATTGAGTGTTTTGGGCGATATTGCGCAATGGATTTTGGTGAAAAAGCAACTTCAAGGCATCTTTGATTACCGATTTAAAGCGGTTGAAGACTTATTTGGAACTTACAACCCTTAGTATTGATTGGAGGTCCCTAAGTGGACTAATGCTTTGCAGGGCTTAAAATATTTATAAAATACTTAGTCCTTAAACCACTTTGTTTATATAATTTTTATAAACTTTGTTCTCCAATCTAAAAGCTTCATGGCACATACATCTAGTGGGCATGCCCACAAACTCTCCGTAGCAGGTTTAATTGTTACTTTAGGAATTATTTATGGTGATATCGGAACTTCTCCATTATATGTATTTAGCACTATTATCAATCACAAAGTAATTACGGAACAATTAATCTACGGTGCCATTTCTTGTGTCTTTTGGACCTTGACATTACAGACTACTTTTAAATATGTGTTTTTAACACTTAGAGCAGACAATAGAGGGGAGGGAGGAATTTTTTCATTGTTTGCATTAATTCGACGTTATGTAAAATGGATTTATGTACCCGCAATTATAGGCGCCGCCATGTTATTAGCGGATGGCATGATTACGCCACCCGTTTCTGTATCCTCCGCCATTGAAGGATTAGCGGGGATTAAAGGATTGGAAAAAATTATTGTACCTGGTAATAACTTAACGGTTGGAATTGTTTTAACGATTATTTCTTTACTTTTTTTCTTCCAGCGTTTTGGCACCAAAATTATTGGGTTTGCATTTGGTCCGATTATGTTGATATGGTTTGTCATGATTTTGGTTTTAGGTTTGATTCAAGTTTTTGACAATATCTCTATATTAAAAGCATTGAATCCTTATTATGGACTTGATTTATTGTTAAATTATCCCAAAGGTTTTTGGTTGCTGGGTGCTGTGTTTTTATGTACTACTGGAGCGGAAGCTTTATATAGTGATTTAGGACATTGTGGCCGTAAAAATATTCAAGTAAGTTGGATGTTTGTAAAATTTGCCTTGGTCATGAGCTATATGGGACAGGGGGCATGGTTATTAAATCATGTAGGAACTGTTTCAAATGGGATCAATCCATTTTTTGAAATAATGCCTCATTGGTTTTTGTTAATTGGGATTGGTATTGCAACGATTGCCACAATTATTGCTAGCCAGGCATTGATTAGCGGATCATTTACCTTAATCAATGAAGCGATTAGTTTAAATTTTTGGCCACGCGTAACCGTAAAATTCCCGACAGATCAAAAAGGCCAAATATATATTCCTAGTTTAAATTTAATTCTTTGGATTGGCTGTGTGACCATGCTGCTATATTTTAGAAAGAGTGAACATATGCTTGCTGCTTATGGGTTCTCTATTATCATCACCATGATCATGACCACTGTTTTGATTAATTTTTACATGTTAAATGTAAAAAAATGGAGTCAGTGGATAGTCACCTTTGTTATCATTGTTTTTAGTGTTGTAGAGCTTTCTTTTTTTATTGCCAACGTGGTAAAAATCCATGAAGCGCTTGTTACTTTCATCTTTTCATTTAGTATGATATTTGTAATGATGATTTGGCATAGAGCGCGTAAAATTGCCAATAGATATTTGGACTTTGTAAAGATCAAAGATTACCTCGATTCATTGGTTGAATTGAGCGGAGACAAGGACATGCCTAAGTACGCTACTCACTTGGTGTATTTGACAAAAGCCAACAATTATCGTGAAATTGAGCACCGTATTATTGATTCTATTTTAAATCGTAAACCTAAGCGTGCGGATATTTATTGGTTTATTCATATTGATCGTACCGACTCTCCCTATGGTATGGAATATTCCATCCGTGAGTTAGTGGATGACAAAGTAATGCGTATTGATTTTAAATTAGGATTTAGAATCCAACCAAGAGTAAATGTATTATTTAGAAAAGTAATGCAGGAGTTGAACGAATGTCATGAATTGGGTATTTATAGTAAATACGAATCATTAAAGAGCAAGGACTTCCATGCCGACATTACCTATGTAATTATTGAAAGCTTCTTTAGTATTGAAAATGAATTGTCATTTAGAGAAGACTTTATTATGGATGTATATTTTAACATTAAGCACTTTGCTCAAAGTGATCAAAAAGCATTTGGTTTGGACAATGATATGACGATTGTGGAACATGTTCCATTAGTCATAAAAGCCAATCAAAACCTACCGCTTAAGCGGGTATTTGAAAGATAAATTAAAGCGCCACCATTTTACTCAATTGGTTTTGTAAACCGATTGCTACCAAGAAGTATTGTGTGTTGGCTTGCTTTTCAATGCCCAACGCATTTAGTTGTATCATTTTCGTATCCTTTGGAAGAATGGCTTCTACTGCATATTTACGATTGCTCAAACTAAGTATGGCAAATTGTTTTACTTGTTTTGGTTGCACAAATTCAATTTGAAAGTTTTGCGCTGACTTTTTAATAACTGTTGGCATGCTCATCTCATATTGTACTAACCAAGGCATGGTTGGTTGCAATGCGGGCTTGCGATAATAATTGTTTTGCAAAGTATCATTCCAATGAAGCGGGTTTTTGGTAAAGGTGTTACTACTAAAGTAGGCACTCCCCCTTGTATTTTTTAAATTACGTAACCCTTTAATTTGATAAGGAATTTCATCACTGCTTTTCCAATTGGTGGTAGTGCCAGCACGGTAAATGCCATGCCCAATGTATAAATTGCGTTTTAAATTATTTTGATCCCACCATTTAAGTAATTCGTCATAATCCGCTAGCGCGTGTCCATGCTCCCAATACAATTGAGGAATAATGTAGTCTACCCATCCTTTCTCTAACCATAATAATATATCTGCGTACAAGTCATCGTAATTGGTGACGCCAGCTTTAGAATTACTTCCTCTAGGGTCTTTGGATTTGTTGCGCCATACGCCAAATGGGCTTATACCAAATTGTATTCCAGGCTTTATACTGTGAATGGTGGCAGATAATTGTTGAATGATGGTATCGCAATTGCTTCTTCTCCAGTCTTCTTTATTTAAACCGCGACTGTATTTTTTATAGGTAGCTTCATCTTGAAATTCTTTACCCGGTACTTTATAAGGGTAAAAATAATCATCTAAATGAATGGCGTCCACGTCATATCTACTTACGATATCTCTCACCACTCTATTGGTATGTTGCCATACTTCTGGCAAACCGGGATTGAATATTTTTTTATCATCATAGGTAACAAACCATTCTGGATGTGTTTTGGTTAAATGATTAGGGGCTACACTAGACTTTTGAGTATTAAAGACAGCTCTGTAAGGATTGATCCATGCATGAAATTCCATACCCCTTTTATGTGTTTCCGAGATCATAAAACTTAAAGGATCGTAAAACGGGCTAGGGGGAAGTCCTTGTTGTCCCATTAAATATTCACTCCAGGGTTCTAAATTGGATGGATATAAAGCATCACCAGCGGGACGTACTTGCATGATAATAGCGTTCATTCCATTTTTTTGATGCAGGTCTAATAGGGCAATGAATTCTCTTTTTTGATCCTCATTACTTAACCCTCTTTTACTTGGCCAGTCTATATTTACAACAGTGGCTATCCATACGCCTCTAAATTCAAAAACATTTTTATCTTCCAAATTAGGCTGTGCTTTTACAAAAAGGCTACCTCCTAATAGTAACATGCTTAATAAATAGCGCATATATTGAATTAATTATTTGTGTGCTGGATGATCTCGCAATTTGTCTAATATTTCATTGACAGTTGCAGCGTCTTCTTTAGATACTCCTTGTAAGATGGAGTCAATTTGATCATTAAATTGATCAAGTCTGATTACCAATTCCAATCCCTTCTGGGTGAGCGTAATGTCCACTAATCTTTTGTCTGCCTTACATGCTGATTTTTGAACCAATTCTTTTACAATGAGTCTGTCTACAATTCTACTCGTATCACTCATTTTGTCCAACATGCGTTCTCTAATTTGTAAAGTGCTTAAGGGTACTTCACTGCCTCTTAAAATTCTTAAAATATTATATTGCTGTTGGGTAATGTCTTCCTGCATTAAAAAGCGACCTATTCTTTCATTCAACCAGCTAGCCGTGTACATTAGATTGATACCAAGTTTTTGGTATTCATTTCTAAAGTTGGTTTGTTGTATGTCCTTTTCTATTCCCATTATAGATGCTTTTTTTGGAATTGATGGCTCCAATAAAAAAATGGCAATGCTAGCAAGGCTCCAACGGCATCTGCTAACATATCACTTACTTCAAATCCTCTACTGGGGACAAAGTATTTTTGATAAAACTCCATTCCGATGCCATATAAAACGCAAAATAGTAATACCAATGCTTTGGCTCTAACTGACTGCAGTGCGTGTATTTTAGTTTTTTCAAAATGTACTAAAAAACTAAAAGCAAGGGATCCAAACAATGCGATATGCACTAATTTGTCCATGGGGAAATCGCCAAACCATTTAGCGTGATTTTGAAAATTGCTACCAGGTAAACTTAATAGGATAAAAATTGCAATTATTTCTGCAACTACCCAAAGTAAAGTTTTCATTGACTTCAATTAGTGTACCAGTTGAGCGTATGCTTCACTAGTCAATAATTGCTCAAAATCTGCAGCATTGTTTACGGTTACTTTCACCATCCAACCTGCTCCATAAGGATCTGAATTAACCAATTCTGGATTGGCACCTAATGCTGGGTTTACTTCCGTAATCGTACCTGCCATTGGCAAAAACAAATCACTTACTGTTTTTACGGCTTCAACGGTACCAAATACAGCTTCAGCAGCCAAACTTTTCCCAACGGTATTAATGTCTAAATACACGATATCTCCTAATTCGCTTTGTGCAAAATCGGTGATACCAATGGTAGCTGTAGTGCCCTCTAATTTAATCCATTCGTGATCTTTTGTGTAACGTAAGTCGGCTGGGAATTGCATAGGTTCGTTTTTTATTGTTGCAAATATCCATAAAATAGCTAAAAAACCAATCTGCTAATAGCGAATATTGTCAAAATAGAGTAAAATATGTTCTTTTAAGAAGGTCTCCTGTTCCATTAGGTTCATGACCGGCAATTGCTTTAATTGTTTAAAGTGGGGCCAGCCTTCCTCATCCTTCCCTTCCAATAAATAATAACCGCTTGGAGACAGGATGCTACAAATAGCTATATGCATCAAGTCCTGCTTTTGCTCCTTGGTAATTTTTTCCCTTATAAATCCTGTTTCTTGCAATCCTATGAGGAAAAGTACTGCTTCGGTATCCGGCTTTTTCCCAAACTGATCCATCAATTTTTTCTCTAAATCCCACCACCTTGTCTGTAAATCGTCTTGTATATTGGCCATATTATTATTGCTAATTTTCAGCAAAGGTAGGGGATATATAGGCGTAGTAGCTTGGTTTGATTATCTTTGCCAAAATTTGTTCTATGTTACAAGTAAACTTTTTACGCCAAAATAAGGACCTCGCTAAAAAGAAATTGGCAGTCAAGCATTTCGCTAATTTAAGTTTAGTGGACGAGGTAATTGCTATTGACGATCAAAGAAAGCAGCTTCAGGCTTCTTTTGATGATATTCAGTCCAAGGTAAATGCGGCGTCTAAGGAAATTGGAGGACATATGGCAAAGGGAGAAAAGGAGCAAGCCGAGGCTTTGAAAAACCAAGTAGCCGAATGGAAGGTTCAATTGGATCCTTTGAAAGAACAAATGACTACCGTGGAGGCCAACCTGCAACAAGCAATTGTGCAGTTTCCTAACCTACCTCATGATTTGGTCCCTTTGGGAAAAACACCAGAAGAAAATGAAGTCGTACGCGAAGGGGGGGTAACACCCAAATTACCAGAAGGAGCAGAAGCACACTGGGATTTGATTAAGAAATACAATTTAGTGGACTTTGAAACAGGCGCTAAAATTACAGGTAGTGGTTTCCCTTTATACATTGGGAAGGGGGCTAAGTTTCAACGTGCCTTAACACAATACTTTTTAGATTTTAATACGGCTGCTGGTTATACAGAATACCTTCCTCCATTTATGGTAAATGCTGCTTCTGCATTTGCAACGGGTCAATTACCGGATAAAGAAGGACAAATGTACCATGCAACAGAGGATGATTTTTATTTAATTCCAACTGCGGAAGTGCCCGTAACCAATGTGTTTCGTGATACCGTTTTAAAGGAGGCTGATTTGCCCATTCAAATGACTGCTTATTCTCCATGTTTTAGAAGAGAGGCTGGTAGCTTTGGGAAAGAAGTGCGTGGTTTGAATAGAGTACACCAATTTGAAAAAGTGGAAATTATCCAAATTGTGCATCCGGATAAAAGTGATCTTGTATTAGACGAGATGGTAGCGCATGTCGAAAAATTATTAATCAGCTTAGGTTTACAATACCGTATTTTAAGATTGTGTGGAGGAGATATGGGTTTCGCTTCGGCCATCACTTATGATTTTGAAGTGTATAGTGCTGCTCAAGAAAGATGGTTAGAAGTAAGTAGTGTAAGTAATTTCCAAGCTTATCAAACTTACAGAATGAAATGTAGATTTAAAGATGCGGAGGGCAAGATACAGTTTGCACATTCTTTAAATGGAAGTTCATTGGCCTTGCCAAGAATTTTTGCTGCCATCGTTGAAAACTATCAAACAGCAAATGGCATTGCCTTGCCCAAAGCATTGCAATCTTATTTTGGCGCGGAAAATTTAGTATAAGTTATTGATGCTTTATATACTTAATCCTCGACTCACTCTGCTCTTGGCTCGAAAGTTCGTCTCGAATTAAAAAATAATAGCGCATCAAAGTCATTACAAGAAAGCCCCTCCAATTGGAGGGGCTTTCTTATTCATGTGCATTATTCAAGCAATTAACGGCTAAGAACAAATGAATTAAAATCTGCTAAATCGAATACCCACAGCAAATGGCGCCATATCAAAGTGGGTTAATTTTTTATCGAACAAATTGGTTAAACCATAAGATCCATACAATCTTAAGGATCCAATCCCTAATTCGCCAATGGTTGCAAGCCTAAAATTGTTTAGGTTAAAGTTTCCATTCACTTTTTGTTTGCCTCTTTCTTCGCTAATTTGCTTGGTTCTAGATTGTAATAAATAACCTGCACTCATACCTAAACTAGCATAGAAGCTTTTGTTATTTTGTGGGTTGGCTTGGTAATTTATTTGAAGAGGGATGGTTAAATACTCAACAAATAATTTATTCTTTGAGAAGTTAACATTATCGAAATAAACGTAATTGCCAGCTGTATTGCTAAAGCTAATTGGATTTTCAAATCTAAAGTTAAACATTTCAATACCGATACCATATTTCAAATTCCAAATATGCTTGTATAAATCTACTTTTTGCTGCACAATCCAAATATTCACATTGCTTGTTTTTACGTTGTGTAATTTCAAATCCGTTGAATTAGGAGCATTGCTGGCTATCAAATTATTGCTGACCATTGTTCTGTAAACAGATTGATCTGTGTTATCAATTAAATTTGCAAAACCTAAGTCAAATATCCACCAATTCGTGGTTACGGGCTTTAGCTTTTTAGGTGCTTTTTCAATACTGATTTTTGTTTTCTTAAAATCTCCGTCTAAGAAAGACTCCCAAGTTGTTTGACCAATGGTAGCAGTTCCTTCTCTTTTGTTAATAATATTAATACGGCCTACTTTAACTGTGTCGTCTGTGATGGTAATTAAAGTGTCGTTAAAGCTCTGAATGGTTACTCCATTATTTTTGGATCTGTTTTTTTGTTGCGGTGCATTTCCATTCCCATTTACAATGACTATATTGCCCACACGAATGGTGTCTTGTTTTTTAGCAAGGGTAGAATCTTTTTGTGCGTTTGCACCGAATGCGATTAATACGCATGCTAGTAAAATTGACTTTTTCATAATTCTTATTTTTCCTTATCTGTTTTTATTTTTTCTGATTAACGCATTAAAACGTCTTCCAAGTCCTCTTAATTTATCTCCATCTATTTCTAGGTTCGCAATGTAAATACCCCTATCCGTATTGTCGGTATTGTATTCTTCATAGCTTACGGCAGCTTCTTTTTTAGCCTCTTCGGTAGGGATAACATATGTTGTATGAACAATAGGATCGATATTGGTTGCTGCTGGAGCGATACTATTGGTTTTATCCATGGAGGTTAGGGTATTCCTTGTATCATTTTCTGCAATCATATAATGATTGTCCGCTACTACATTGGCATATACTTTTTCTGATACGGTGCTTGTTGAATTCGTATTTGTGGGTTCAATTAAAATATCGGTCATAGGCAAAGTGGTGATAGCTCTTTTATTTTCTGCTGTCCCAGCTCTCTGCAATGCAGTGCCGATTTTAGATTCCTTTTTTGAAAATTCGGTATTCGAATTGCGCGCTATGCTATTTTGCGGATTCATAGCTAGTGTTGCATCCTTGGCTTGAGAAAGCCATTGGTAGCCAACAAAAAGCAAGAGCAATGCAGCAACGGCAGTGATGGAGCGCATGCGGGCTCCGCTGAAATAACCTTTAACGACAGGGGCTTCTTTTCGATATAAGCTTTGTTTAAACGTAGGGTTGAGGCTCGCTTCCATTGCTTGGTGACGATACAAAAGGGCCTTGTCTTCATAAATGATTTCCTCTGGCATTAAAATCGCTTTTTTTAATAAAGCCATTTCGCTTGCATAGTTGGGATATTCCTTTAAGAAAATCTCCAATTCTATTTTTTCTGCAGCAGTTAGTTCATTGTCAATGTAGGACAAGAAGTAGGTTTCGTAATTATGGATATTGATTTTCATTAGGCACGCATTTTTTCAAGGTGAACTAATTTTCCTTTCAATATTAATCTAGCACGATGCAAGTATACTTTTACTTGACTCTCCGATAGATCCATGATTTCTGCTATTTCTTGATAACTATATCCCTCGTAATCTTTTAACAACACCAAGCTTTTTTGCGTGGGATTTAATTCATTAATTGCGCGCAATAAAATTTGCTTTAATTCGGAATTGGACTGCAAGTGCACCTGTTCGTTTACTGCTTCAAAATTATCAGTAGTGGCTTCCTTTTTATCCTTTCTAATATGATCTATCATTTGATGATAGGCCACTGTAAATAAGTAGGACTTTTCTTTTCCGGGTTCCACTTTTTTACGGTTTACCCATAATTTCTCAAAAGCCGTTTGGACAATATCCTGGGCATCCGCTTCATGGTCAATATTTTTGACAATAAAACGGTACACTCCATCGGAGTAATCATCTACACATTTATTGAAATCTTGATCGGTCATGCTAAATCCCCCGTTTTGCTTTTGAGTATAGGTATAACGAAGGTGGGCCTAAAAAGTTACAATGAACTACTAATAATTTACAATCTGCTCTTGGATATCGGCAGGAAGTTCACGCCATTCATATTGCTGATTGCGCAATTGAGGCTCAAAACCTGCTTCTTTAATGGCTTCTTGGATGGTTTTATAGGTAAAACGGTGAGGCGCACCAGCGGCACTTACCACGTTTTCTTCCAACATGATGCTTCCAAAATCATTGGCACCTGCTTCCAAGCACACCTGAGCGGTTGCCTTTCCCACCGTCAACCAACTTGCTTGAATATTTTTGATATTTGGAAGCATAATACGGCTAATCGCAATCATTCGAATGTATTCTTCCGTAGTGGTTAAATTATGTACGCCTCTAATTTTAGTTAAGAGGGTATCTACATCTTGGAAGGTCCAAGGAATAAACGCTAAAAATCCTTTTGCATCTTTTGGTTTTCTATCTTGAGTTTCGCGAATGCGCACTAAGTGAATAAATCTTTCTTCCAAAGTTTCTACATGACCAAACATCATCGTTGCACTAGTCGTAATATTTAATTGGTGTGCAGCCGCCATTACTTCCAACCACTCATCTGCGCCGCATTTACCATTTGAAACTAATCTTCTTACTCTATCTACCAATATTTCTGCACCCGCACCTGGTAAGGAATCCATACCTGCTGCTTGTAAAGCTTTTAATACATCCGTATGCGTCATGCCTTCTAACTTCGCGATATGCGCAATTTCTGGCGGTCCTAAAGTGTGCAATTTGATGGTCGGAAATTCTTGTTTAATTTGGCTAAAAGTATCTGTATAGTATTTTAATCCCAATTCAGGATGGTGTCCTCCTTGTAATAATAATTGATCTCCGCCCCAGGCCAAGGTTTCTTTAATCTTAATACGGTAGGTATCCATATTGGTAATATAGGCTTCTGGATGTCCCGGTATTCTATAAAAATTACAAAACTTGCAGTTAGCAATACATACGTTGGTGGTGTTTACATTGCGGTCAATTTGCCAAGTTACTTTGCCGTGTGGAACCTGCTTTTTTCTTAACTCATTGGCGATATAACTCAACTCGTTCAAAGGAGCCTGCTCAAATAAAAACATCCCTTCTTCCTTAGTCAAATACTCAAAATTCAGGGCTTTCTTATATAATTCTTCTAATTGCATAATCATCTTTTAAGAGTAACAAAGTTAAGGCTTAAAGGGTTCGGTTACTAGCCCAGTTTTTTTTATCTATATTCGATCATTGACTCTTGTTTAAAAGGAGTAATTTTACCCTTTATTATGATACAATTTGATCGATTTCAGCTAGAGAATGGCTTAAAAGTATTGGTACATCCCGACACGACCACACCGATGGCCGTTGTCAATATATTATACAATGTTGGGGCTAAGGACGAAAATCCTGCAAAAACAGGGTTTGCCCATTTGTTTGAGCATTTAATGTTTGGAGGCAGTGTTAACATTCCTGAATACGACGAGCCCTTGCAAAGAGCAGGTGGGGAGAACAATGCCTACACCACCAATGACCTCACCAATTATTATTGCCAATTGCCTGCTGAAAATATTGAAACTGCTTTTTGGTTAGAAAGTGACAGGATGTTGTCATTGGCATTTAGTCCAAAGAGTTTAGAGGTACAAAGAAAAGTAGTGTGTGAAGAGTTTAAGGAACATTATATCAATAAACCTTATGGTGATGCATGGCATAAAATGCGTACCCTGGCTTATACCCAACATCCTTATAAATGGATGACTATTGGCGCTTCTTTGGAACATGTGGAACAAGCTACTATGGAGGATGTAAAAGCATTCTTCTTTCAATTTTACAGACCCAATAATGCTATTTTGGTTGTTACTGGAAATGTAAAAACAGAGGAGGTTAAACGATTGGCTGAAAAATGGTTTGGCCCCATCCCTGCTGGCAAGCCTTATGAAAGAGCATTGCCGCAAGAGCCAAAGCAAATAAAAAATAGAAGTTTAGATGTGCGTGCCGATGTGCCCATGGATATGCTCATGATGACCTGGCATATGGGAGGTCGTTTTGATGCTTCTTATCACGCAACCGATTTGTTGACAGAAGTATTGGGCGGAGGGGCTTCTTCTAGATTGTATGAACAACTGATAAAAGTGAGACAATTGTTTTCTTCTATTTCTTGTTTTCACTTTGGCACCATTGATCCAGGTTTATTTGTCATTACAGGTAAGTTGGTTAAAGGGATTAGCATGTCGGTGGCTGAAAAAGCAGTATTGGAAGAAGTAGAAAAAATGAAGAGCGAGTTATTGGATGCGAAAGAAGTGCAAAAGGTGATTAATAAAACAGAGAGTATGATTTGTTTTGAAGATATGAGTATCATGAATCGTGCGCAAAGTTTGGCTTTTTATGAATTACTTGGAGACGCAGCTTTAATGAATGAAGAACTGTCCAAGTATCAATCGGTTACACCAGAGTTGATTCAATCCACTGCCAATATCATTTTTGCAGAGGGCAATAGAAACACTTTATATTACTACAGTAAATCATAAGCTAGTATTAGCATAATAATTATAAGATGGCATTAGATAGAAGCACCGCACCTCATATTAAAGACGCCGTAGATTTTGACATACAATTAAAGGCCTGTCAAAAATATAGCTTGGACAATGGGGTAGAAGTGTATGCATTTGAAGGTGGTGCACAGGAAGTGATGCTGATGGATATGGTCTTTTATGCAGGCAATAGTTTTGAAACTAAAAGTTGGGTAGCGCCTGCCACCAATTATTTATTAAAAAATGGAACCAGCACAAAAAATGCATTCGAAGTAAATGAGGCTTTTGAGTTTTACGGTGCTTATTTAAATAGGTCATGCTACAATGAAACCGCTACCATTAGTTTACATACCTTAACCAAACACTTTCAGGAATTGATCCCTGTGGTAAGTGAGTTGGTAGCAGATGCGGTATTTCCCGAAAACGAATTAGACATTTATGTAAAGAATCAAATTCAACAACTCACTTTGAATTTGAAAAAAGGAGATTTTATTGCCAATCGTTTTATTGACGAATATTTATTCGGCATTGATCATCCTTACGGTAAATATTCTAGCGAACCAAGTTATCAAGCACTTAGTAGGGAGGACTTGGTTGCTTTTTACAATCAATTTTATAAGCAAGGGAAATGTATTGTTTTTATGGCAGGAAAGTTTCCGCCAAATATGGAGGCTTTGTTAAATAAATACATTGGTAGTTTACCATTGAATCAACATGCGATTGTTACCCCGGAACATACTATAGTTGCTGCTACTCAGAAAAAATACAGTGTGGTGAATGATCCTAATTCAGTACAAGGTTCTATTCGTATTGCTAGACATTTTCCCAATAGACATCATCCCGATTTTGCGGCTGCTCAAGTATTGAACAATATTTTTGGTGGCTTTTTTGGATCTCGTTTAATGAGTAATATCAGAGAGGACAAAGGGTATACCTATGGCATACACAGTTATTTGCAAAACCATATTCAACAAAGTGCCTGGATGGTAAGCACCGATGCGGGTAAGGATGTGTGCAGGGCAACGATTGATGAAGTGTATAAGGAAATGGCTATTTTAAGAGCAGAATTGGTGGACATGGACGAACTAAACTTAGTCAAGAACTATATGTTGGGTTCTTTATTAGGAGATGTAGATGGTCCTTTTCAAATTATTGGCCGCTGGAAATCCTATATCCTCAATGGCCTAAATGAAGACTATTTCTATAATACCATTAAAGTGGTAAGGGAAATTCAGCCAGAGCAGATTAAGGATTTAGCCAACAAATATCTAAAAGAAGATGACTTTTATGAGTTAGTGGTTTACTAATTTAGCCTGTTTCAAAATTATTTTAAAAGCTAATAGTTTGTATATCAATCTATTAGCTTTTAATTTTGTATAATACTATAAAATATTTAGTACTGTGTGATGCATAGTACTAAATATTCCCTTAGTTTTGTGGGACAAAGAAATTATCATGGATATACAAAACACACAGAGTCAGATGCGCAAGGGCGTTTTGGAGTTTTGCATATTGTCCATCATTCAAAAAGGCGAA
>JACCDI010506877.1_pt1 | contig 22386 bp, 26 predicted proteins | sample 7442791 | NCBI WGS metagenome assembly JACCDI01 (sample SAMN15323434, study PRJNA562643) | freshwater metagenome | isolation source: river surface water | place: USA:Blue River Watershed | collected 2017-08-15
TAAATTCCCAACTAGCCATTGGTACATATATACAATCGCTTTTAATTTGCAATTTTGTATATTTTAGCATCTCTCAAATTAAGACTTGCATTGTAGTCTCTATCTTCTTTATATCCACATTCACATATATAAATTCTATCTGAAAGTTTTAAATCTTTTTTTACAGAACTACATTCATGACATAGTTTACTAGATGGATAAAATCTATCTACAATTCTTAATTCAATACCAAATTCTCTACATTTATTATTCAATTTAACTCTAAATATATTGAAGCCTTGTTTTGATATTGCTTTTGAAAGATGTTTATTCTTCATCATTCCTCTAACATTTAAATCCTCTATAGTAATATATTGTGGTTTGGTTTTTACCACTTCATTTACAGATTGATTTAAATGGTTTTCTCTTATATTTCCCAAAGCTTGATGAAGTCTTTGTACTTTAACTATTTGTTTTTGGATATTTTGTCTAGTAACAGTTCCTCCTTCTTTTTTTATATTTTTATTTCTTACTTTTAAACTTTCATATTTTCTTGAAAGTTTTCTTTGTTCTCTTCTTAATTTCTTTTCTAATTTTTTAACATTTTTAGTTTTATTAATGTTCTTTTTAGTAATTCCATTTGATATTATTGCAAAATCTTTAAGTCCTAAATCAATCCCTATTCCCTCATTTGAATTAACTTGATATTTTTCTTTAGTTTCTATTAAAACTGAAACATAATATCTACCAGCCTTTATTGATACCGTTCCACTTTTAATATTTGCTATAGTTGAAATATATCCTTTTTCCTTTAAATAAACCCATCCCAATGTAGGAATATTAATTTTATGTCTCTCTACTTTCCAGTCTGTTTTATTGTTTTTTGGAAAATACATTTTAACATCTTGATTCTTTTTCTTTTTAAATTTGGGAAATTTAGACTCACCTTTGAAAAATCTTTTAAAAGCAGTTTCAGCATTACAAATTGACTTTTTTCTTGACTTTGAACCACAACTATTTATCCAAATATATCCTTCTAAAGTTTTAACTTCATGATTTATATACTTGTCAAAATCATTAGCACTCATAAAGGCTTGTTTTTTATCAATTAATCCGTCTTTATATTGTTTATATAATTCTTGATTCTTAGCTAAATATGAGTTATACAAATATCTACATACACCAATTCCTTGATTAATCTTTTGTTTTTGGCTCTCTGTTGGATTTATTTCCGTTTTGAATGCTTTTAGCAATTTCCTCATCCTCCTCTATCTTTTTCTTTTTTGTATTAGAATCATTTGACACACCTTTAAACTCAAGATATTGGTCATATGTATAATATCTTCTATCGGTAGGAGTTCGTTTTGCTACTAGTATCTTGTCTCTATCCCATCTTTGTAATGTTTTCACTGATACATTCAGTAATTCAGCAAAATCTTTTGGCTTATAGTTTGTTATATGTTTACTCATTAATATTCACCTCTTGAGTACATATTAACACTTTTAAACACATTTGTCAATGTTTTTGATAACTAAAGACTGCCTCCTTTATTAAAAATTTATTTATAATTTTTTTTAATGATTTTCTTTGATAATCTAAATTTATAAAATATAATCTAAATCTAGATATATTGAATATTTTAAATTTTATCTCACTAAATATAATATTTTTTATATCGTAAACTTTATTATCTATATTGACTCTTTTTGCCCAATCAGAATCCCCTCTTTTTATCAATCTATAGGTACATTCTAATATAGGGGTATTTACATAAATAGGTAAAATATCCATTTCTTTATAAAAATTTCTTAATTGAATTAATCCTTTATAATCAATAACATATATATTTACCATATTTTGTACAACTTGGTCTGTAGTAGACCAATAAACATGTCCATATTTAGATTCATATATTGCTATTGCTTTATTATTATTTTTATCTATTTCATATTGTTGGTGAGTAGATTGAGTATGGTCATCGTACTCATCTCTTAAATCTCTAGTTGTAAAAGATTTAATAATGTTAGCATTTAAATCTATTGCTAATTCTTTTGCTAAAGTACTTTTTCCACTTCCACTTCTACCTATTATAGCAATAATTTTAGTATTCACAAATAAATTCCTTTCTTCTTCTATTTTTATCAGAAGTAGTGTGGTATGCTCTACATTCTGTACAGTAGTACCACCTCTTCTCATTATGTTTTAATTTTCCTCTTTTTAAATCACCACTAACAACAGCAATTCTTAATTTTGCTTCCCATTTTCTCAATTTGACTTTTTTACATTTATTTCTATTTTTATTATTAGTTGAAGATTTCATCATAATCAATATTTTTATTACTTGTATCTTTTAAATAATTAGTTGATTTTTTAGAAAAAAAGTCATGCTGAGTTCCTGAAACATCGATTCCATTCATTACAATAGGATTTATTTCTTTAACTTCCCAATAAGGTTCAAATCCTAAATTCATAAAACCTCTATTCATATTATACTTTAAGAAATCTTTAACTTCATTTATTATACCACTTCTCTCTAAATCTAATTCTGCATAAACCTCTTCTATAAATTTAATTTCATTTTCATGTAAAATTAAAGAGTAATTTACTAGCCAATCATACCAAAGTCTTTGAATCTCTTCTGGTTGAGCATCATATAAATTTCTTGCTAAATACCCTATAAACCCTCCATGAATGGACTCATCTGCTACAATTTTCTTTATAATATCTGCAGAACCTGTTAATTCTCCTTCTAATCCTTCAATATAAACTGGTAAGAAAAACCCTGAATAGAATAAATGAGATTCTAAATTTATAGAAGCACAATATACTTTAAACAATTCCTCATCTGTTAAGTCTTTTTTATTTGTTAATTCATACACTTCATCAATTAATTTTGCCTTTCTTTGTAAAATTTCATTATTATGTACCCAATCAAATACATCATTAATTTCATTTTTAGTCAATAATGTAGTAAATATTGTTGAATAAGACTTTGCATGGATTGTTTCCATCATAGACATAAAAGAAATAACACACCTAGCAGGGAAATCTTCTACATGGTTTATTAATCTAGCCATTCCCACATTACTTTGTAGAGTATCTAGTAAAGTTAAACCCCCTAAAATTTTTGCGTAAGTATCTTTAAATACAGGTGTCATTCTTTTCCAACTACTTACATCTTTAGATGGAACAAATTCAGTATCAATCCAAAACTGCTTCAAATTTTGTTCCCAAAATTCCACTACTACCTCTGGTGCCTCATCCCAGTTCAATGCTTTGTAAAAATCTTGTTTCATATTATAACCTCCTTAATTTTTTGTTGATAAAAAGGTATCAACTTAAATATAATATATCATAAATATACCAATTTGTCAATACCTTTTTTAATTTAAACCATACAACTTTCGCATGTATCTACATTATTAGTTTGTATAATGGTCTCTTCTCCCATTAATTTTTTAAAAATAGTTCTTATATAATATAAAGATTTTAACCCTATATTATGAGAATATATTTGCATTTTTATTACATCTGCTATACTATATTTTTCAGTATCTACATGTAATGTTATTGATATTGCTTGGTCTATATGTTCCTGACATACTCTCATTAAATCAAGATATTTATATATATCAATATCATATGCAGATTTATATAAATGTTTATTTTCATTATCTAAGTAAGGCATAGGATAAATAGTTTTACTTGTTCCATATTCCCTAACTTCAACAACTTTAGATACAGGTGTTAAAGAAGGTGTAGCATTCATTAGATATCCTGTAGATTGGTTAGGTGCTATAGCCATCCTATAAGAGTTATATAATCCATATTTCATAACATCTTCTTTTAATTTTTTCCAGTCTGTAGTATAAGGTATGTATATATCTCCAAATACCTCTTTTATTTTGTCAGTTTCAGGTGTAAAATCTTTTTCTATATATTTATCAAAATAAGTACCTTTAGCATACTCTGATTTATCAAAATCTTTAAAAGTTTCATCTTTTTCCCTTGCTATTAACATACTTTCTCTCAATGAGTAATAATTTACCATAGCAAAAAATACATTACAAAAATCTTTTGCTTCTTCTGATTCATAATCTATACCATTTTTAACAAAAAATCCATGAAGATTCATTGCACCTAGACCTATACTATGTAATTCATCATTTGCTTTTTTTATAGAAGGTACTTGTACAATATTAGTCAATTTAGATACTTTATTTAACATCCTTATTGAATGACCTACTGTATCTTTAATAGATTTATTTTCCATGACATTAGCAATATTTAAAGAACCAAGCACACAATTTATATCTCTTTTAAAATTTTCACCTGTTGAGTATACATCATCTTTTATTGAAGTTATTTCAGATAATTGAGCAATTTCAGTACAAATGTTAGAAAAATTTATAGAACCTATATCTTTTAAAGGGTGTACTCTATTAGCATTATCTTTAAAAAATAAATACGGGTAACCACTTTGAAATTGAATATCTACTATAGTAGTCAATAATTTCATTTTATCTACTACCTTTTTTTTGACATTAGGATTATCCATTAATACATCATACATTTCTGACATATTCATATCATCCAAATGAATACCATATTCTTTGTATACTGTTTCAGGATAAAATAAATGTAAAACTTGCTCTTTATTCTTACATATATCATAAAACTTATCAGGAATAATTAACCCAATAGACAAAGTTTTTAATCTAACTTTCTCATCTGCATTTACTTTCTTAGAAGATAAAAATTCTTCAACATCTGAATGAAATATGTTCAAATAAACTGCACCAGCACCATCTCTCATCAAAATGTTCAATAAGGCTCGCTACACCTTACCAGTTCTCTTATGAACTTCTATATATCACTATATAGTTCAGACTATCTCTTAACCCTAACTGTTAAACTAGGGCTGCCTATGTTTCCCTTACCAATAGCTTGTAAGGTACTGTACTCTGTTCTCTGATAATTATCCTCTCGACAATTCATACCATTTCCATAGTCGTTGCACATATCTAATTATAAATGTATATGTTTCCATCTCTGTTTATATATTATTTTTTGAACTATACTTCTAGTAGTGTTATATTTTAATCTACACTCTTTCTGAGATAATTTATTTATATGATAATCATTATAAATACTTAAAGCAATATCTTCATTAATTTTAGAGTTAGTACACTCGCTACCTACTTTACCTAAACCTAAATTCCAAAAATGTTTATTATTATATGAAACAGAACACCATTCTAAGTTTTCTATATTATTATTCAATTTATTACCATCTATATGATTTACAACATTACATTCATCTGAATAACCTTCTACAAAATATAGTGCAATCATTCTGTGTAGTAAAAAATATTGTTTTTTATAATTCTGTTGTGTAATAATAATTTTATAACCATCTTTATTTAATTTTGGTTTGACTAATGTATTAGTTTTCAAGTTAATGAAATTTCCCATATTACTTATCCCATACATATTATTTAATTCCTGTATAGGTTCAACTATTTCGTTAGGTTTAGGATTAAAAGTATGTCTTATTTTCCTAATTCCCATAGTTCTTACATACCTATTAACCTTACTTCTACTAATACCTAAATATAGACCTATTTCATTTTGAGTATATTTCATATAATTATTTTTAATATATAAACAGATTTCTTCATCTGTATAATTAAACTTGCTCAATATTATCTACCTCCTTAGGATTGAGAGATAGGTTTCCATTGACTTAATAGGCTTTTACATAATTATTACTAATTAAGTCGGCACTATCTACCGAGTTGATTGGCATAGGAAAAAGTATCTTCCAATATTTTAGCAACAGGCATTATACCACTTGCCCTATTTGAAATACCTTTTATAGCATCTCCTCTACCTCTTAATTTAGATAAATTTATCCCTACTCCCCCACCTAGAGCAGATAATTTCATAGAAGATGTTTGAACATACCCTATTGAATTTAAAGAGTCATCAGTCTCTAATAAGAAACATGATACTAATTCTCCTGCTTTTAATTTACCTGAATTTAAAAATGTAGGTGTTGCAGGTTGATATTCTTGATTTATCATTATCTTAGCATAATTAAATGCTTCTTGGATATCTCCATCTGCTATATACAATGCTACAATAGAAATTCTATCTTCATACCTTTCTAAAATTTTATTATCTTCAGTATCTTTTAAAGCATACCCATCATAAAATTTAGAAGCAGAGGTAAAACTTTTAAATCTAAACTTCTTACTATACACATATTTAAATAAATTCTTTATATCATGAAAAGAATATTTATTTAAAAATTCAGGGTCATAATATTTATTTTCTATCATGTAATCCAATTTTTCTTTTAAATCATGAAAAAATACTGTATTTTTATTAACATAATTTAAAAAGTAGTCTTTTGTGGCTTCTTTATCTAAATGTAAATATAAATAATTCCCATTAGAATCTTTTATATTTACTTTGTTGTTCAATATCATATACTTCTTGCTCATAAATCTCCTTTATCATTTCTACATATTTTTGTACTTCTTCTTTATTTCCTGATAATTCCACTTTTAATCCTTTTTTTATACCATAGTTTTCATTTATCGTGTCAACTGCTGACCCAAAATCATTCTTACCCCAATTTTTCTGACCTGTAGAAGATACTGTTAAAATATTATTTTTATTATTTTTAACAAAATTTAAGGTTCTATGAGGTATTCTTTTTTTCTCATCTTTACCATCTTTTACATATCCATTAGTCCAAGTTACTAAATGACCTCTCTCATTACTTCCTAACAATGAGTTGTCATCTATTTTTATAACATATACATCTTTTTTTAAATCCTCTATTAAAACTTTAGCAACTTTTTTTACAAATCTTTCCGTATTTCCTGTCATAGAGTCATAAAAAAGAAAAATTCTAGGGTCTAAATTCTTTTTAGTGTAGATAACATCAAAATTTTTAAATTTTACAGAATTAAAGGGTATTGATTCTTCAAAATATTTACTAGCACTTAAACCTAATTTGGTATCTCCTATTTCTGAATTGGTATAAAATAAGGATACAATCCACTCATCTATTAAATCAGAAAATAACTCAAGTATACTACTACCTCCTATGATAAAAGTATCTCTATTATTTTCTTTATCTTCATCTAAAATATCTTGTACTCCTTTTCCAGAATTTACAAAACGAGTATAATATCCACTTTCTTCTAAGATAGTTTTACTCTCTAGACTTTCAGATAAAATTACATTATTCCTATTGGGTAAAGGTTTATTTCCTAAACTTTCCCATGTTTTTCTACCCATAACAATAGTATGGTTTTCTGTAATCTTTTTAAAGTTACCTAAATCTTCTTTATCTTTAACTATAAGATTATTATTTTTTCCCATAAATCCTTTAGTATTTATAGAAAATATTGCCTTTATCATACTGCTACCTCTATTCTTGAAATTTTTTCATAATTAGTATAATTAATTATTTCTACCTTATCTAATGTAAAACTATTAAACCTCTCCCATGCTATTTGTAAATCGTGTGTAGGATTATCTCCTAACTCTATTTTTAAAGTTGTTTCATTTAAATCTGTGCAAGTTTCAAATCTTTCTTGTAAAAAATTAGAATACAATTCATAATGCTTATCATATAAATGTAAATCTTGTACAAAATGAGTAAATATATTAGGAACATATCCACAACTTTTAGCAACTAATATTAATAGAAAAGCATATTGAACACAATTCCATCCACCTGAATGCCCTGCTACTAAAAAATCACCTGACCTTTGAACTAAAGACATATTTAATTCATTTTTTTCCTTATTCACACTCCATAAAGTTTGGAATGCACATGGTGGTAGTAATGTATTATTTAATTCATTAAAATCAAACATGTTAGTCATTATTCTCCTATTTAAGGGATTTTGACAAAGTTCTTGAAATAAAAACTCTACTTGGTTTAAAAAAGGTTTATCTCCAAATATATCTTTATTATTATTTAAAAATCCATTATATTCTTTATTTAAAATTGCACCGTAACTTTGACCTATACTTCCTGACTCATCTGTCCAAGAATCCCATATATGTGAATTTAAATCTTTTATATTGTTGCTTCTTTTTTGATATATCCATAAAATTTCATCAAATGCAGATTTACTTGCTATATATCTAACATTAGAAATAGGAAATAAACCTTCCTTTAAGTAGTATTGCCTAACATCTCCATAAATACTATAAGCATACGCATTATCTTCATTTAACCATTTTGCTCTAGTCATATTTAAATTTTGATTTTGTATTATATCTTCGAATTGAGATTTAAAATAACTATTTACATCATTTTTTCTCATTTAAATCCACCTCTTTAATTACTTCTTTAGTAGTAAAATCCCTAATAATACACTTTATATAATATTTATTATTAGGAATTTTTTTTAATAATTTATCTAAACTATTTATATCTATACTCGATGAATAATAGAAATTTTCTGTAGTATTACTAATGAACTCATATCTATACAAAGTCATTAACTATTCCTCCATATCTTTAAAGAAAATCCGAAATGTGTGAATAAATTTTTTAATGAATTTATATCATAAACTCTATATGAATTTATATCACCATTTAAATTTTTTATCTCTATGAAATATTCTAAAGAATCTCCTTTATAATTTATACAAAAACTCTTTATTATATTACCATCTTTACTGCTTTCCTGACTAGTAACGTATTTGATAATCTCTATTAACATAAAATTAATCTCCTTAAATTAAATATTTTTTGTACTCTTGCATATTACTTATATTAGGTTTAAAAAATAAATTACTTTTAATTATTTTTCCATCTTCTCTATAAACTGGATTCCCATTTTCATCTAATTTACTCATATTACTTTTATGTACTTCAATAAATATGGCTAAAAAATCTGAATCTTCTATTTTTATATTGAAAAGGTTATCTATTATTTTTTTAAAGTTTATATAATCTTCATAAATTTTAACAGGGTCTTTATCAAATACCTCGCTTACATTTTCTATATTATTTCCCATATAAATATACATTATATCTGCTAAAGCATCAAAACTTTCAAGTAAATTATACTCATCAAGTGCAACCTTTAGTTCTGAAATTTCTTCATCATATAATCTCATTTTTAAGTTATATCTATCTTTAGATATCTCTGATTGGTTTATAAAAGTTTTTTGATTAAATGAATTATAAAACTCTAATACAAGATTTTTTAATTTATTTATAAAATTAATTTTATACCTTACATCACTCTTAAATTCTTCTGAATCACTTAACCATGTATCATTAAAATTTATTATAGGTAATTGTCTAAATCCTTTTTCCCTTAAAACTTCTGTCATATCAATATTAGAATCTAAATCTATTTCATAAAAATCTATATCTAACATATTTAAAAAAGATTTTAAATCTTGACACTTACTACATCCCTGCCTTGAATATACTGTTATACTCATACTTACTCTCCTCCTAAAATTTTGTTTATTATATTATTATTTAAAGCATTCATTACTAAAATATCATCTTTATCTACATAATAAGTGTCTATTCTAGTTTGCCTAAACACATAAAAACCTTTTCTATTAAATCTTAATTCTCTGTATCTTATAAGTAATTCTGAATCTTTAGGACTATTATAATGTTTAAAAGATTTAGATATGTTATTGTTTATAATTACAGGAATTGCCAATACAATCATTTCACCTTTGGATAGACTTAAAACAAGTCTATCCTCAGGTTTTCTGGCTTGTAATTTTAAAGTACCTAATATAGGTATATAGTGTTTAGAAAAATTTAATGAACTTATATTGTCCAATTTTTCCATCTACTTTACCACCCTTATTTTTACTTTTATTACTCCTTTATTTACATCTCCTATTTTTGAAAATGCTCCTTTACTCATGTCTAAAATTCTACCATACTTAGCAAATCCTCCTGTGTCATTTACTCTACACACTATAGACTTACCATTGGATAAGTTGGTTACTTCTATATTAGTACCCATTTTATGTGAATTTGAAGCACAAGTCATTTTAGCAGAATTAAAGATTTCTCCATTGGCTGTTTTTCTTCCATTCCAACTCTCTCCATACCAACTGGCATTTCCTACCATTTCTTTAGTGAAACTTAAACTAGAAAAAACGATAAGAAGCATAAAAATAATTTTTTTCATTATCTAGTTACCTCCATATTTAATTATGTAGCAATTTTGATAAATCTAAATAATTACTCCTTTTGTCATTAGGTATATAAAGTGGTATCTCAACCCCACCATACGACATAAATTCAATGTAATTAAAAGATTTTTTTGCCTTTATATCTAAATATACTTTTAAAGAGATAAAGTCTAATATATTTATCATCACAACTTTATTCAACTCTCTAAAATGTATTATTAAATAACCTTTTTGTCCATTATCTTTTAAGGCTTCTTTATACATACCTTCTTCTTGCTCTTTACTTAAATTAGATAATGGAAATGATTTTCCTTTTACAGATTTTAATTCTATATAAAATAAATTAACTCCATTATATACAATAAAATCACAAGGATTATTATTTTTTAATTTAACCCATATTCCATTTCTTTGTGTCATAGAATTATCTTTTAATCTTATAATACTATAAGATTTATTTAATTCAACTGATTTTCTAAAGAGTTGTTCAAATTTTTGTCCAATTCCTCTATTTGTGGTTTTACTTTGCATATTATATTGTTTCCTTCTATTAAATTTATTTCAGTAATTTCAATATCATTAGTTATCTGTTCTTTATATATTTTTAAATGATTTTTTAATGCTTCTGTATAATCATCACTTTCTGTTAATCTAATATTTTCTTTAGGGTCATAACTCATTTTTGTATTATTATCTACAATAATCAACTTACACCATATATGGTTTTGATTATTTACAAAGGTTGTAGTAACTTTATACATATTTAATGTTAAACTAATTCCCATGTACTTCCTCCTATTTCCTTTAATGTTTGAGTATTTAAATTAATTAAATAAAAATCAAAATTGAAATCAAAATGTTCTTGTAATATCTTATAAGCAATAATATCTTCTTCACTAAAATTAGAATTATTAGAGACATGGTTATGGATAATTACAGGTTTTTTAACCTTATATGTATTTATCCAGATTTCTAAATCTTGTGTATTAAATGTAGATAGACTTTTAGAGTTCTCTTCTAGTATAGTTAAATCTTTGTATAAATAATTATCTAAATCTACTACTAAAATATGCTCATTTTGAAATTTTTCAAATATTTTTTTTAAATAATTAATTTTATTGATAGTCATATAAACCCTCTAACATATGATATGTAGATTCATATATATCTATACAAGTATCTTTTAAATCTTTATTATTCCCTATCCCCATAAAAAATTCCTCTTCAAAATTAAATCTTATATCTTGAGTTAATTCAGTAAGGGGATTAAATGCCTTTTCAGGTAACATGTTTCGTAGGGTATGAAAAATTTCAGACATACCTATCATAAGTCTCCCTGCCTCAAAACTGTTTTCTAGAGAGTTTAAATTTTCATAATATACTTTATAGTAAAATGTAAATACATCATCTATTATTGTATACCCTATTTTTATTATATCTTTATTCTCTCTTTTCCATATTTTTTCTTTATTTTCTTCTTGTTCTTTTCTCAATTTTTTTTATCTCCCATTCAGTTATATTTTGTATTGTATACCCTTTTTCTCTTAGTTTTCTAATTTTTGTACAGGTTTTAGAAAACATATTTCGATTATATTTAATATCTGACTCAATGTCAAACCATATACCTACTTTATCTTGAATTGATTTTAACTCTTTTTCTGTTAAATTGAGGGATAATAAATATTCCCTAACTTTAAATTCTAACTCTGCTTCTTCTTCAAAAATAGTCTCATCAGGTATATCATCATACTCTACCTCATAATTTATATCTTCAAAAGTTTTTCTTTTAGTTAATTGATTTATTAATCTCTTACACCTATGAAAAACTTGAGTAAACATATAAGATTCCAAATCTCTATAGACTTCAACTTTATTAGTAATCAACTTATCCTCAACACTTAATATATAAATTAAAAGTTCTTGGTATAAATCTTCGTAATCTGCTATACCTACTTTAAAGTTTCTAGGAACAATTTTATGAATCATTTTTAAGTAGTAATCGTATGTAAATAATTTAAATTCCATAATTATCTCCTACTCGTTGTATAGTATCTTTTGTACTAAACCATGTTTTCTATGAAATACTAAACCAATAGCACCTTTTTTACTTCCAACATATCCTTTTCTAAAATGCCATTCATCTGGCTCAGATAATGTAGGTAATCTTATAAACTGAATACCCCCTATATCCTCTACACTATAATTATGGAAATGCCCACTTATAAAATAACAATGCTTACTAACCCCAAATAATTCTTTAACTTCGTTTTGAATAAGAAATGGTTTATTAGTTTTTGCTTCATTTTCTAAATGTCCTAGTCCTATAAGACAATCTCCATGAGTTAAATATTTTCTTTTCTTAGGGTCGCTATTAAATTTTATATTTGGGGAATCTCTAAAATAAGACTCTAATGCGTGAATCACAGTGAAAGAAGTAAGTTCATCATGGTTTCCTTGTATTAGTGTAACTGAAATTTTAGAAAATGATGTGGATAACTTATATATAATCTTAACTAAAGATTTAAAACTTTCAACATACATCTCATAATAACTATCATTTGCATCTTGAGGTGTGCCTTTTGTTGTAGTTTTACTTAGAGTATCAATATTAAACATATCTTCTCCTATAATAAAATTTACATCCTTAGCATTAGTTTTACTACAAATTACATCAACACACTTATGTAATTTTTCTAATGCAATTTTAGTATTATATATATCTCCTACAGATTTATTTAAATGTAAGTCTGCTATATCTAAAATCAATAGTTCATCTTCTGCTTTAATACAATTTTCCAAAGGTTTTAATGTACCTATAGAATGTTTATCAATACTAGAAATATCTTTACTTAATTTATTTAATACAGTTGTTAAAATAGAAGTATTATCTAAATTTATACTCTTTCTTTTAAAAGTTGCCCTAACTGAATAAAGTTGAATTTTATCTTCTTTACTCTTTAATCTACTTTCCCATTGAGATACTCTATACCTATCTATTTCCCACTCATCCTCATTTAAATTAAATTTAGATAGTATTATACTTTCAGTTATAGGTACATCACTCTGTATGATATCTTCAACTGTCAAAGTATTTTTATTGTATTCAATAGTTCTTTTAAACTCTGTATCTTTTAAGTCTTTTGTAAGAGGTTCTTTATTTATACTTAATAATTTCCAACCCTTACAAGATTTTCTATATCTCTTCCTATTAGGATAATTAGGGAGAGTAACCATAAGAGAATCTTTTCTTACGTTTAATTTTATAAGTAACTCCTTAAATTCTTGCTCATTTAAATCTAATATAGATTCACTTTCAATATTCTTTATCTTGTACATTTTTATACCTCTTTCATATTATTACCTTTTGAAATATCTATTTTAAATGTAACTCCATTAAAATACTCTATTTCAAAATGCTTTTTTAATAAATTTTCTATATAATCATCTGATATACTAATATCTACAGATAGATAAACAGCATCATATATAGTTGTCATTAATAATATTTTCTTATCTAACTTTAATTTTTTTACTTCCTTAAAAAAAGTTACTAAAGATTTATATAATACCATTGCATTCTCACTTTGGATTATATAATTTGTGGACTTTCTTAATTCTTTTATTGCCTCCCAATTTTTACTATTATAGTCTTTAGGAGTTCTCCAATCATATCCTTTAGCATTTCCCATGTATAATCTTTGACTGTGTTTACCTTCTATATACCCATTAGCACATAGAAAATCTTTATTAAAATCCATAAATTCTTTTATCTTTTGATTATACTCCATATACTCTTCCAATACTTTAGATGCTTCAAATGTTGTTTTTCCTATATTATTAGCAAGACCTTTTACACCTATCCCATATGGAAGTCCAAATCCTACTGCTTTAGCATCAAATCTATAAGAAGGAAAATAATTTTTTAATATATTTAAAATTTTAATTATATCTACTCCATTATTATTTAAATCTCTTAAAGACTTACCATTAAATTCAGGGTCTAATTCTTCTTTTTCAATAATATTATCATCTATTATTAGTTTATCTCCCCATATATTATATGCCATAGAAGAGTGCAAATCTAGACCATTATTTATTGCATATATAAATTTAGGCTCTTGAGATAAAGCACCTAGTATATATAATTCAGCACTTGAATAATCAAAAGCAACAATTCTATGGTTGTCATGTCTTGGAATTACACATTTTTTCAACTCTGATAATTTTCCTCTACTAGGTAATTGTTGAAAATTAACTGAATTTTGTGCAATTCTATGAGTAATAGTTCCTTGTAAATTTGAATTAGGGTGGTTTAAAGGATATTCTTCAAAAGTTAAGTTCCATAACCCCTCGCTATCTTCTGAACCTACTCCTAAAAAACTAGTTACACCTTTATTATATAAAGAATATTCCAAGAAATCATTTACTAATGGTATATGTTTATAATAATCTAAAAACTCTTTGTCTAATTTAGGACTTTTATTTCCTTTAGCATCTGCTTTATTAAATTTTAAAGGCTCTAATTTAAGTATTTCTAAAAATAATATCTTTTTTTGTATAGGACTGTTTAAGTTAAATTTACTTTCTAAACTTAATTTATCTAATTGTTTTTGAGTTATATATTGAGTTTTATCTATATACTTATTTAATTTTTCTATATCTTTTTCTACTTCTTTCTTATTTTTTATTTTTAATTCTTTTTTTTCCATTTCTTTTTGTATCTTTAGCCTTAATAAAATACTCTCTACTTTTTTTATAGATTCATTGTTTAAAATACTTTCTTTTTTTTCCTTTACTATAACATTCCATTCACTATTTAATTCTAAAATAGTATCTCTATTAATTCTTATACCATTTACTTTTGCTTCTATATATATTTTTGTTGCCTCATGTTTCAGTTGTAATAATTCTTTTATATTCCAACCTGAATTTAAGGCTTCTTTTACTTCTTGTTTTAAAGAAATAAATAATCTATAAGTAGCAACTACATCATAAACACCATATGGAGCAAGGGTATCATCATCAAATAAATCATACTCAAATTTTCTTATAGGTATATGCTCTTTTTTACATATAGAATTTTTTATTTTATTTAACTCTTCTTCATATCCATATATTTCAGGGTAATATGTTTTACATAATTCTTTTAAAGATAAAGAATTTGATTTATCCTTACTTTCTGCATACAATAAAACATTGCTATGTAAAGCATGGGCAAATATGTAAGTGTCATAAGTCCATTTAAACTTCATATTAAACATATAATTAATTTGAGATATATCGAAATAAGCATTATGTAATACAATTTTACTTTTAAAACTGTTTATAAGTTTCAATAAATGTCTTACCTCTTCTTTTGAAAAATTTCTTGTTACAAAATATGCCCCTTCTTTATCTGAATAAGCAAAACCAAATCCTAATAAATTATTTTTATATAAATTTAAGTTTTTGGTTTCAATATCAAAAGCAATTATAGTATCTACTGAGTCAATATTTTCTTTGAAATTTAGTAAGTAACTTAAACATTCATTGTAGTCTTTTAGAACAATTTTATTTATATTAATCATACACACCATACCTGTCTAAACATTGAGTGTAAAAACTACAAAGATTTTTACAATAAAAATTATCTGGACTAAAAATATCATTATACTTGTTAGATATTTCTAATTTTAAAATATTTTCAATTCCCTTTAATAACCATAGTATTGCTTGATTTTTAGTTTCATCATTAAAAGGTATCTCTTTTAATCCATTATATGTAAAATTCTTATCCTCCCTATAAAATAAAGTTTTACTTCCTTTATTTTTTTCATATTTTAAGAAATCCCAATAAAGTTTTATATTTTTATATCCTAACGATTCTAAGGCTATTCCATATAGTATTAACTGGTTTTGATGTATTTTCTTTTTTTCACCACTATATTCAGTAGAGGTTTTAAAGTCTACCACTCTAGTAGTATCTTTTTCTTTTACTATTAAATCTACATATCCAATAAAATACATGTTATCTACCTTATCTGAATTAGATATATTAGATAGAGGTAATTTTACATAAGTTTCTATCTCTATATCATTTTTAAATCTTTTTAAATTTCTTAAATAATTTATATAATATTTTTCATGTTTTTCTACTGAATCTTTATTTTTATCAATATTTTTTTGAATATTAATATCATAGAAATATGATTTAGATGTTATATCTCTATACATAGATAAAAAATAATCAATAGTCTCTTTTTTAGATTTTGAGGAATTTAAGAACATTTCAATACATGTGTGCATTAGTGTTCCTATTTCTGTATAAATATTTCCAAAACTTTTTTCTTTATCTATATATCTATACTTATATTCATATTGACAATTAGATAGAGTTTGTAACTTTGAAAATGATATTTTAATGTCTGACATTTTACCTCCTATTAACTTATTATAACATAAATATACTCTAATGTCAATACTTTTTTCCGTATTTTTTTATAAATTTCATAAATTCTTTTTTACTAGTAACTTCATCTAACAAACATGACTTATCTTTTAATGATGAAGAATTTACTATAATGTATTCAATATTTTCAAATTTATCTATATTTTTTTTTATATCCTTTATATTTTTATCTTGGTCAAATAAAATAATAACATTAGTAATTCCATTTTGTTTTAATAACTCAATATGATATTTTGAAATACTACTCCCACCTATTGCTAAAACATTCCTTATACCTAATTGATATGCCTTTAGTACACTCTTCTCACTTTCTACCAATATAACATACTTTTTAGATTTTATATCACTAATATTAATATCATATCCAAACAATACCTTTGATTTTGGATATGGTAAGAGTGGATAATACTTTATATCATTTTTATCTAAATTCTCTTTATTTAATCTTCCTATTAAACCTACTAAAGTATTGAATTGATAAATAGGAATTAATATTCTATTTGTAACATCATCATATCTAATATCAAAGACTATTTGTGTTGCCATATTTATATTATCTTTAATAAATAAATCAGATATGGTAGGGGTAAATGAATCTAAAATCATACTAGGGTATGAAACTAATTCTTTATCCTCTCTTTTTATTTTCTTGTTTTCCTTATTTAAAGGGATTGTAGTTCCTCTTAACCAAGACATAAGTAAAGATATTGACTGGTCTTTAGTTATACTCATTCTTTTACAGATTAAATCTATAATATCTCCATTTTCATCGTGCTTAAAGTCTTTATAACGTAAACTTTCTAAATCTAATACGCAAGCAGTAATATTATTTCCATCTAAACTATTAAATCTATACTGATTTCCATTAACTTTGTATGATATATTTAAATTATTAAAAATCATTTCAACACTCTCATGAGTTTTAATTAAATTTAGTAACTCCTTTAAAGACATTACTATTTCCCCCCATCATAAGATAGTCCTGATACTTCACCTATCTCTGTAAACCATACTTTATCAAAATTACTTCTATAAAGTATTATTTTTTTATCTTTTCCATGTCTATTTTTCCCTATAAAGAGTAACATATATTTTTCATTATATTTGGGGTCCTCTATCTTACTTTGAACATCTATATATTTATTTTGAGAATAATCAAATTTTTGTACAGATAAACTTCTTATTTCTGAAATCTCAACTTCTCTAAAATAAAGAGATACTTCTGCAACTTCAACTATACTTTTTGCTTCTGCTATACAAGTATGGTCTAAGTATTTTCTACCATATGTATGTAAGGCAAGTTGAACAGTTGCTAAAATTCTTAAATTATTCTCTTTTGATACTCTGTCTAACATTTGAGATAAATTAGACATTAAATGATATTCTCCTTTGGTCTCTGCTTTCATTGTATCTATAAAAACATTTTTATAACCCATTCTAGAATATTTCAATAAATACATTTCTATTTCCTTTGGGTCAAAAGAAGGCATAAATATAAATTGAACTCTATTTTTTAAATCTTCTTTAATATATTCCTTAACATCTATTAAAGTTTCCTTTTCTTCATCTGTCAACATATTCTCATTGATATGTTTTCTACTAACATATCTATTCTTAGTTTCGTATGAAAATTCATTTCTATGTCTATTAAGAACAAAACTTATATAAGCAAGCCCCATAATGGTCATGAACACTTCTTTATTTTGTTCATTTGCAATAATAAGAATCTTTTCATGTTTTTTACCTTCTTCATCTTCTGCATTTAAAATAGGTAATAAAAACATAGGTACACAATAAGTTGTTTTCCCTGTTCCACTATAACCACCAAAATAAGTAACTCCTTCATGAAACCCAGAAGTCATGTAATTTAATATAGGGGTATTATTTAATTTTAATCCCTGTGATACTCTACCCTCTAATAACTTACTGAATATATCATCTATACCCTCTACAAATGAAGATTCTTGTATTTTATTATTTATTACTTTAAAACTATCATCTATTATAAAATTGAATAATTCTTTTATTTTTACAGGGTCATTTTCTATTTCACTTAAATTATTTAAAAATACCTCAAAAGAATCTTCACCATCTTTAGTAAAAGTATTTAATATTTTTAATAACCCTAAATTTTTTAAATATAATGTAAATGTACCTTTTACATCTAAATCTATGTTTATATTTATTAAATCTAAATTAAAATTTATTTCATTAATTTCTTCTGTTGTATATCTATTATTGTTATTTATTAAATCTCTAACTAAATCTGTAGACAAAGAATTATAATTATATTTTTCATATAATATTTCTGCCAAATTATATAAACTTCTATGTTCAGATTTTAAAAAGGTTTCAGAATTAATAGAATATCTAAAAGAAGTGTAATTATTGTAATCTTTATATATTAAATAAACAACACTTCTCTCTAAGTTTATGACATCTAACTCTAATTTACTTCTATAGTCCATTGTTTATATACCTTTCTATTAAGTTATTTTTAACTTGTTTTGAAGGAACATTTACTACTACTCCATTGTATATTTTAGATAAATCTCTTTCAGCAGTAAAAACCTTGTTATAATTGTTTGTAAAGATAAGTATATTCTCTTTCACATACTTTAAAAGATAATTAGACCTAAAAGACAAATCAGGATTTAGTTTAGAATTTCTAAATTGTATCATTTGTTGTTTACTGGATTGTAAACAATAAACTGAAAATCTAGAATCTATTAATTTCCTTAAATCATTAAAATATTTCCACACTTTGACAGGAACAGTCTCATCCTTATTAGGTTTTAATATTTCTACTATTAAATCATTCATAGTATTCCAATAGTGCATATCACTATCTTTTATATATAAAGATATTAAATATGTCTCCATATTTTCTTTATTTTTGAAATAAATAAATCTAGATTTACCTCTAGGCTTAACAGAGAGAGATAAAGATTTATCTATTATCTCCCCTGTTAATTTATCTTTTACTCTACTATCTTTATTCATAAACCTACTCCTTAATTCCAATCAAAAGGGTCGTCATCATCTTCATCTTCATCATTATCTTCATCATACATATTACTATTAATATGTTTATTTGTAGGTGTAGAAGTATTTTCAACATCTACTGTTTTATTCTCTAAAGAAGAAGAGAAATCTGTCATATCTTCATCATCATTGCTAGGAGTTTCAAATTCATACTCCTCGTTACTTGTATTGTCTATTATTTTTTTTAACTCTAATTTATATTTCTTATCATTTCGTTTATTTTTCAATTCATTTTCTATTTTTTGTCCTACACCTATTATAAAATCATTATCTACAATAGTTTCATATATAGAAGTATCTTCATTTATATGGAACATGTACAGTTCATATTTAGTATTATTATTTTTATTGATTGATACGTAATTTTTTACTCTCTCTAATATTTTCTTTTTCATATCCTCATTACAACTATCATACAATTTTCTTGTTGTAATATCAAGAGAATTTAAATCAAATTCATTACTTGTTTCCTCTTCTTTAGAAAGTTTATAAGATACCCTTATTAACCCTTTATAAGATTTATTTAATTCCTCAAAATAACCTTCGATAACATCTAACCCTTTAAATAGTCCATCAGAATACTCATCATTAGTTGCTAATAACGGTGTTTTTACTTTTATAAAAACTTTATCACTATATGTGAAATTATAAGGTAAGTAGTAGAATATCTTTCCTACCCCATCTACAAGTTGTAAAGAACTTCTTTCATATGCTAATGTTTCTGTTACCAAGAATAAAGGTTTATTTGTTCCTTTTAATATTTTGATATTTTTTATTTTATATTTTCTAACTATATTTCCATTATAAAATTCATACTCTATTTCACCTTCAACTTCTACATCACTTTTCAAGAGAGAATCTAAATTTTTTGTAATATGCTGTACCCATTCATATGGATAATTAGTTTTAAATTCTTTAGTAGAAGTACCTATACTTCTAGTTTCCCTTACTCTATACTTAGTTTCATCAATTTTTTCACCTTGTTTGAAACTTTTTTTGACATAATTGTTCTTTTCATCTTTGATAAATTGACCATTTGAATCTACTTCTAAAAGAGTTAAATCTCCATTCATCTCATCTATTGAAACATTAATACCATTTAATTTAAAATGAATAGATGTTCTTTCCCAATTTAAATTTTTCTGGCTCTTCATTACATAAAATTTTTCACCACTTTTAGTTGGTCGTAATTCCAATTTACCTATTGCTTTAAAAATTTGTTTTTCTCTTAAAAACATTTTTACTCACTCTCCTCATTAATATCTAGACCAAATTTTTCTAATTTATCCATTATATAAGCCAAATTTAAAGGTTCATATAATTCAAACAAACCTACAGGGGTCCTTAATCTATCTAATTCATCTATCCCTCTAGTTTGAAGACAAAAATCCCCATTTTCATTTTTAGATGTAGAAAGTATATATTGAAAAAATCCTTCAACTTCTACAGTTCTATCCACCATTCCAGATTTAGTTTTCATAATTTTACCACGTGTCTCAGCCTCATTCACATATCCTGTGTGAGACATTACAATAATATTCTTGTCATCTATACTAGACAAGAAAACTAATAAATCTACTATCTGTTTAGCAAGTGTAGTATACTTATCATATCCCTTTTCTTCTGCATGTTCAAAAATAAAGTTTGTAATTAAATATTGAAAATCATCAATTACAATATTTTTGAATGGTAATTTTACACAGTAATTTATCATTTTTAATGCTGTATTAAAATCTTTTAACACTAAATAATTTCCTGAATCATACTGTTTTCTTGTTTTACCTTTAACAATTTCATCTTTAAATTTTAAAGGGGTATACATTTTTTTAAATCCCCTAAAAGGTAAATCTTTTTTATGGGTAACTAACATTAAAGTTTCCTTTGGGTCAAGCCTATACCCATAATCTTTTGCTTCAGGGTCATATGAACTTGGTGCATTAATACTTGATGTTTTTCCTGTACCACTATGACCTAACACTAAAATATTCATTTACTTTCCTCCTTAATTTTTTGATATAAGTAATCTTAGCACATTTATTTTTATTTGTCAATATTTTTTTTTATATTTTTTATAATAGGTTGCAAAAATAAAAATTTAATGTCCTATAAAAGTAAGAGCATATGTTTTTACATTAAATAAAAATAATTTTATAAAAATTAAAAATTAGGTTGACAAATAAAAACAACTATGCTATAATGGTGATGTGGAAGTTCATATAAAAACATTCCCAAGAATATAAATAATACAAATGGATATAAAAAATTTGTATTCTAAAACTACAATTGAATAGAGGTTCTGTCTAGTATAGAGTAGCAGTCCAACGTATTGAGAACTTAGGAGAAGTCTGTCCTCAATTCAGTATTCTTACCTCATTAAATAATAAGAAAAGTTTGGCACGTTTAGAATTTGACAGTGCTAGTTCTGTATAAAGCATAACATTTATGCTACATATGTTATATCATAGTGTAGAGGTACTTAGGTACATAAAGGTATTAATGTTATCAACTAGAAGTGATGTTAGAGGTCGTGTCCAATATAAATTACGATTCATTGCGAAATAAAATATGTTTAGGGAACTATTTTTTATAGTTCCCTTTTTTATTTTATGGGATTTTTCCCTCTAAATTAAAGGGGGGTAGGGGGGTTTTACCTTAAGTATTTAGGTTTTTGAATTTATGAAAAAAACCTAAAATATAAGTAATA
>JACCDI010012142.1_pt1 | contig 22377 bp, 17 predicted proteins | sample 7442791 | NCBI WGS metagenome assembly JACCDI01 (sample SAMN15323434, study PRJNA562643) | freshwater metagenome | isolation source: river surface water | place: USA:Blue River Watershed | collected 2017-08-15
TCGGAGTTCTTGGATCGGTAGTTCAGTTGGTTAGAATGCCGCCCTGTCACGGCGGAGGTCGCGGGTTCGAGTCCCGTCCGGTCCGCAAAAGCCCTTAACTTTCAATGAGTTAGGGGCTTTTTCGTTTAAATTCATCCATTTTCACAATTAAATAGGCCCCTATTACTAGAGGCCTATTGTCGAATGAAATGGATTGTGAACTTAATTTTTGTCTATTTAGCATCATAAATCACTTGCTCCCAAACAATTTTTTCGTCTTTAATAGCAAAAGAAGCAAAAGTTACTGTTTTTGAAATAGCACCTGTTTTTGACTTGTTGGTAAATGTAACCCATGCATGTCCCCATTTGTATCCTTTGTATCTTTCATCATCCGTATCTACTGTGACTACTTCTAAATTAGGTGTACCTGCATCAACACGCTCTAAAGATGCTCTTTGTTGTTTGAACATTTCGATTCTATCTGACATTGTCATAGCCACCGAATCATTATTATGCCAAGATTTAGCGGTATCACTAAAACATGTTGCCATTGTTGCCCAATCTCCGTTACTATAAGCAGTGATTGCTTTTTTCATTAAATCTACCTCGGGACCTTCTTTAACACAACTTGATGTATTGGTTTTGGTACCTGCATTGATGGCATTCTGATCATTAGACGCTTTACAGGCAAATAAGGAAGTAGCCACGAAAAATAAGAAGATTGTTTTTTTCATTTTCTTTGTTTTTGTTTGAGCTAATTTACCTTCAAACAAAAGCTGACTCCAATGATCATAAGCCTCAAATTGTTCCAAAATCATAGAACGGAACAAATTCGATTACTTTAATCCTGTTTTTATTAGTTCAAAATAGGTGGCGATAAACTTATCCCCTACAATATTTCCCTGCACTTTTGCTTTCCTAATTGCATTACAAAACCCATCAGTATCATGTGCATCCCCAAAAGAATCGATATGTGCTTTTTCTACAAAATAAGGTTTCCCTTTAATTTTGACAGCCAAGGTACAACCCTTGCCTGGCATCTTGAATTGGCATTGGCCACAAGAAGCTTCAACCATTAACACTTTCTTGGACGGATCTAATTTCATCGCAGTACTATCTTGAGCAAAGCTTTTTATAGTACCAACAAAAAGTAATAAACTTAAAACAAGTAGATTTTTCATAAAATAATTTGTATTAAAAATAGTTTATTTTTTGAAATTCAGTGTTTACTGCTGATGCATCATTCGAAATGTTAAATTAATACGCATTTGCTTTACTTTTTTTGTTTTTGGCAAGGCATGGTACCAGTATTGTTGAATATCCCCTTTCATTTCTAACAATGATCCATTGTCTAATTCGATGTCCAGCTTCTCATTGGTCAATGCATGTTTAAAAGAAAATCTCCTAGGTACGCCAAAACTAAGAGATGCAATGGAGGATCCCGATATAATTTCTTTCTCATTGTCTTTATGATAGCCCATTCCCTCGGCTCCTTCATGGTATAAATTAAGTAAACATGCATTGTATTTAGCCCCCGTAATTGCTTCCACTTTTTGTTTGATACCCAATAAGAGATCAATCCATGCCAAGCCTTCCTTTTTTACACCAGCATAGGTGTAATGTATTCCAGGATCTGCAAACCATGCTATTTTTCTTTTTGTCGTTAATAATTTACCAAACATTCGCACTTCATCTTGCTTCCATGGAATAGTATCAAATAATTGATGACATAATTGATTCGCTTCAATTTGAGGATAAATTACACCGTAGTAAAGAGCAATCCCATCTTGAGGTAATAAATTTTCAGGTTCAAAAAGATAAGACATCATCGAATTAATTATTTACAACAATACCAAAAACAGTCAATAATCCATGTACACCATCCAGACTAAATTGTGCATTTTTTAATTTATTCTGCGTTGGATCGATCGAGTAATTGAATGCATCTCTAAAATCTGCTTTTTCCAAATTGTTATTCATAAAACGAGCATTTAAGAAATTAGTTTGATTGAGTAATGCATTCGATAAATCTGTATCCGTAAAATCTACCCCCTCTGCAACTGAATGAAGCATTTGCATCCCTTTCAATTTCAATCCAACCAACACACTATGACTAAGGTTGCAATCCTTAAAATTAAAACTTAATAATGAAGGATTACATTCGTCAAAACGAAGCCCCATCATCTTACAACCATTAAATTGAACCTGATTGAATGATGCTTGTGTTAATTTTAAGTTACTCAAATCACAATCTTCAAATACACAGTCAATGAAAATACTACTTGATAAAAAATTTACTGGAAACAGACAGCGTCTAAATACACAACTATCATATTCAGAAATGCCGAGTGGACTTTTTACAAAGTCCACTCGATCAAACAACTTATCTTCAATTAATTCCATTTTTAATTTTGTATTTTCCTAGGCATTAGGTTATCCTGCTGTGCTGCATTTAAAGCAAAGGTAGCAACAATTGTGGCAATTTGTTTTAAATCATCCTGCATTAAATGATCGTACACATCCATATTACTATGATGCGTTCTTGTGCTATATTCAATTGGATCTTGAATAAACTGAAAACCTGGTAAACCAACTGCATCAAATGCAATATGATCTGTACTACCTGTATTATTCAATGTTACAGTCTTCGCACCTAAATCGTGAAATGGCGTAAACCAAGATTTAAATATTGCGGCGGCTGCAGCATTACCTTGTGCATAAATACCTCGGATCTTGCCTGTTCCATTATCTATATTAAAATAAGTTGAAAATTTTTGATGTGCAGCGTTAGGCTGATTGTTTGCATCCATAAATGTATTTTTCACATACCCTCTTGAACCCAATAATCCCTCTTCTTCAGCGCTCCATAATCCAATGCGAATTGTTCTTCTTGGTGCAATACCCACGGCTTTAATGATGCGCATTGCTTCAATCATTACTGCAGATCCAGACGCATTATCTGTTGCACCTGTACCCGACTGCCATGAATCTAAATGTGCTCCAATCATCACCACTTCATCTTTCAATAAAGGATCAGTTCCTTTTATTTCTGCGATAACGTTATATCCCTTTAAATCTTTGGTATGAAATTTTGTCTTTACATCTAAATCAGCCAGCACCTTAATACCTGCCTTCGCTAATCTTAAAATGGTATTGTAATCTTCAACAGACATGGCCATGTCTAAAAAATTTGCCGCATCAGTTGCTTTGTATGCACCACCTCCTTGAGCAAAAATTGTACCATCATGGTTTCTTGTACTTGTCGATAACATGGCTACAGCGCCTTCTTCAACCGCCATTGCTTTTAATAAATTAAGGACTCTTTGTGGACCAGCTCTTTGTGCTTGCATTTCACGCATACGTCTTTGCTGTGCTGTATCTGGGGTTTTTGACACCACAGGAGCTACTGCAGCTTCCATTGCAGCCAAGGCTTCGTCAGTATGTCTAACTGCATCTGCTTTAAAACTTTGTTTATAAGTATTGTCTTGATCCAAAATAATGATCTTCCCTTTCAATTGACCTTTGTAGTCCATTAAGCTTATAGAGTCTTTTGCATCTACTACAATAACTGCCGCATTTTTTAAACCATCCGTTCCAGCAGTCCATGCTTTTGGCCAAGCCAATAATGGCTTATAATAGGGTGCAGTAATGGCAAAATACATTTTCTCTAAATCCCATCCTTTCCCAAATTCACCCCAAGGCGCAATCACAGCATTCACTGCACCATTTTTGGTTAATACATCTTTTGCATAATTTGCCGCTCTTGTAAACCCCTCTGAATTGACTAATCTGTTTCCGCTTTTATCTGTTAAATTAAAAGCAATCTCCATCACTTGTGATTTTTCCAATCCTTCTGTTCTAATTTTTTGAATTGTTGCTGGATCCAATTGAGCCATTGCTATGTATGGCAACAATGCCAAATAAATACATCCATTCATTAATAATTTCTTCATACAGGTTGTTTCATATTAGTTGAACAGTCAAATTAAGTAAAAGCAAGGAGTTTTAAAAGCCGTTTATACAATTTTAATCCTTCATCTTGTTTATTTTTTTTGAAAGCATACAAATTTGTTGGAATTTGAAGTATGAAAGCACGTGCCATGAAAAAAAGACAATTCATTAAGGACCTTTTATTAACAGGTATTGCTATGCCAATTGGGCTTAATGGTATGGCGAAATCTTTTGCAAATCAAACAGACTCTCCCCCTCGGGAACTCGCAGAGGACAATGCATTTTGGGATAAGATCCGTCAACAATACTTTTTAAAACCAGACTATATTAATTTAGAAAATGGCTACTATAATTTTCTACCCCAACCTTTATTAAATCAATATCTTGAGCATATTAAGGAAATCAATTACCAAGGATCTTATTATATGCGCACTGTACAATGGGAGAATAAACAAAAATCAGTAGTCGCATTGGCTGAAATTGCAGGATGTACCCCCGAGGAATTAATTATTACACGCAATACAACTGAATCTCTTGACACTATCATTGGTGGTATTCATTGGCAAGTAGGTGACGAAGCCATCATGGCCGAGCAAGATTATGGTGCAATGTTAGATATGTTTAGATTAGTAAGTGATAGATATGGCGTTGTGAATAAAATCATTTCTGTACCGAATCATCCAAAAGACGATTCAGAGATTATTGAATTGTACAAAAGTGCTATCACTCCAAAAACAAAAGTGATTTTAGTGAGTCATATGATCAATATTACTGGCCAAATTTTACCCATTCAGAAAATCTCTGAAATGGCCCACCAGCATGGCGTTCAAGTGATTGTGGATGGCGCTCATGCATTCGCACATATTCAATTTAAGATAGCAGATTTAGGATGTGATTACTATGCTGCATCTTTACATAAATGGCTAAGTGTACCTCTAGGTGCGGGAATTCTTTTTGTTAAAAAAGAACATATCAAAAATATATGGCCACTCATTGCTGACAGCGAAAAAGATCCTAATAAAATAAGGCGACTGAATCATACCGGAACGCATCCTGTAGCAACAGATTTAACCATACCAGACGCAATTGCTTATTATCAAATGATAGGGCCTGCAAAAAAAGAAGCAAGATTAAGGTACTTGCAACAATATTGGACAAGTCAAGTAAATAATATCCCAAATATCATTTTGAATACACCAACCGATGCAGCAAGGTCATGTGCAATTTGTACTGTCGGCATTAAAGGGATGCAACCAGCAGTCCTAGCAGAACGTTTGATGAAAGAATACAAAATATTCACTGTGGCGATAAATTATGCAAATGTGCATGGATGCAGAATTACGCCCAATTTGTATACCACAACTAAAGAACTCGACCAGTTTGTACAGGCTTTGACCATTTTAGCCAAAGCCTAGCCAAGGTTTAGAATTCCACATTCAGGCCTATATTATTAACATTTGTTCGTATTTGCGGTTTTTTGCTTATTTTAAATGTCTAATAACCGCAAAATGCTGAAACAAGAACGTCAAGAATTCATTTTACACCAATTAAACCTGCATAATAAAATACTATGTGCGGATTTAAGCAATAAAATGGGCGTCTCTGATGATACCATCAGAAGGGACTTACAAGAACTAGCACAGCAGGATAAACTAATTAAAGTACACGGCGGGGCACTCAGCAAATCCTTTCATACGGCATTTGACAGGGAGATGGTGTACAATTTAGAAGACAAGCATATCATCGCCCAAAAAACCGCGGCTTTGGTTCAAAGCGGTATGTATATTTTAACTTCTGGCGGAACTTCTATTTTGGAATTTGCAAAATCACTGGACCCTAATTTGAACGCAACATTTTTTACATGTAGTTTAAATGCAGCAATTGAGTTTGCACACCACCCTGGTATCGAAGTCGTTATGATTGGCGACAAAATATCAAAGGATGCCATGTTAACTACCGGCGCAAGTGCAGTACAAACCATCGAAAGTGTTCAAGCAGATTTATGCATCATGGGTATTAACTCTTTAGATACGCAGTTTGGTCTCAGTGAAAATGACTGGGAAGTTGTACAAATAAAAAAAGCAATGATCAAAGCTTCTAAAAAAACAATATGTATCGGCATTTCTGAGAAATTGAACTCTCAGCAAAAAATTAAAGTAGCCAATCTCGACGAGATTGATATTTTAATTACAGAGCTGGATCCAAATGATTCAAAACTGTTGCCATTTAAACATCAGGGATTAACCATTTATTAATATTAAAAAATCAGTTATGAGACTCAAAAAAACAAGCAAGCTTTATTTAGCAAAGCTTATGATGATTTTGGTTTTGCTGTCTGGTTTTTGTATCGACACGATTGCCCAAACATTACTTAGTGGCAAAGTGACGAATCAAAAAGACAACAGCGGTATCGAAGGGATTTCAATTGTTATCAAAGGGACACGCAATGGCGTTGTATCAGATAACATGGGTGGATTCTCTTTAAAACTTAATAACAACAATGCAATTACATTAGTTGCAAGTGGAGTTGGGTTTAAAACGCAAGAATTAAATGTAGATCCTAGTAAAACGGCTACGGGATTGAACATCATTTTAACGGAGCAATACTCTAAATTAGACGAAGTGGTTGTAACTGGTACAGCGGCTGGTACTACGAAGCGTCAATTAGGAAGCTATGTAAGTAGTGTTTCCGCAGAAGACCTTAATAAAGGTGCTTCAGGCAATGTGCTTGCAGCGCTACAAGGTAAAACTGCAGGTGCACAGATTATCCAGAATAGTGGTGATCCAGCAGGTGGTATGTCTGTGCGTTTAAGAGGAATCAGCTCTGTACTTTCTTCATCTGAGCCTTTGTATATTGTAGATGGTGTAATCATCAACAATGCAACAAATAGAGTAACCAATACATCTGGAAATTATGATGGAGGAAACTTTGTTGGAAGTATTGGCCAAAATAGAATGGTAGATATCAACCCTGCCGATATTGAAAGAATTGAAGTTTTGAATGGCGCTGCAGCTGCTGCCACTTATGGAAGTAGAGCAAATGCTGGTGTGATACAAATTTTCACTAAGCGTGGAAAATCTGGCGCTGCTAAAGTAAGTTTTTCAAGCACTTATATTAGTAGTGCTTTGAGAAAGAAATTAGATGTAAACCAATCCCCTACTAAATTTGGCGGACCAACTGATGGCGTTGGCGCTCAAACTCAGGATGTATTAACCCCCACCTTGACAAATACAACAAGCGTTACGCGTTACGATTATCAAGATTATATTTTCCGTGATGCATCTGGCACTGACAACACTTTATCTGTAAGCGGCGGTAATGATAAAACAAAATATTATTTTGGTGGTTCCTTCTATAATAATCAAGGAATTATCAAGAATACAGATTTCCAAAGATTCAGTTTTAGATCAAATATTGACCAAGTGATCAATAAATGGATTAGTATGAATATGGGACTGAATTATACTAATTCTAGTGCAAATGAAAAACCAGATGGACAATCATTCTTCTCTCCTACTAACTCCGTAACCATCATTGGTAACTTCCATGACATCTGGACAAGAGATGCAAATGGCAATATAAAAGCGGTTGGAGAAAGAGGCAGAATTAATCCAGTTTCTGTTATTGAAGATATAAAGCAAAGACAAACAACTAATAGAGTCTTGGCAAATTTTGGTTTGAAATTAAAACCTATGAAAGGTTTGTCAGTGGACTATACAATGGGTATTGATAATTATGCTCAAAACGGTACCACCTATATTCCACCTTATGCTTATAATGCGAGTCCTGCATTTTTTGGAGGTGGTTTAACATTAGATCCAACACAAAATGGTTATGCAAGTACTGCTTCAAATCACTTCTTCCAAATTAACCATGACTTAAACGCGAACTACAATATTGATATCACAAAAGACATCAATTCTACCACTCAAGTTGGCTACTCTCAACAATACGAGAAAAATAATTACGCTTTAATTCAAGGAAGAGGATTTGCACCTTTCATTGAAACTGTAAATGGTGCTTCTACTCCTATCCCTGGGGTTGATGAGCGAAGTGAAATCTCTGTATCAGGATTGTACGTACAACAAAATTTTAAATTCAAGAATCAATTGTTTTTAACTGGCGCTATTCGTCGTGACGGCTCTAGTGTTTTTGGAGCAAATCAACGTAACCAAACTTATGCAAAAGCAAGTGCGAGTTATATTGTCTCAAGTACTGAGTTCTGGAATCAATTAGGACTTTCCAAAGCATTTGACTTATTTAAAGTTCGTGTTGCATATGGTGAGAGCGGAAATTTAACCGGAATTGGCGCATACTCAAGATTCAATTCTTATAGTTCAAATTCATTTTTGGGACGTAGTGCATTGAATTCAAGTAGCACTTTGGCCAACGAAAACGTAAAGCCAGAACGTCAAGCAGAAATTGAATATGGTATGGACTTAGGCATGTTGAACAACCGTATTGGTTTAACTGTGAACGTTTACAACAAAAAAGTAACAGACTTATTAATCAACAGACAATTAGCACCTACAAATGGATTTGCTAGTTTGTTAGACAATTTTGGTTCTTTGGAAAACAAAGGTTATGAAATCATGTTAAGTCTTACTCCAATTCAAACAAAAGATTTGAAATGGGAAATGACAACCATCTACAATCACAACGAGAACAAAGCAATTAAAATTGGACAAGCATTGACCTTGTTCAGTACCAATGCTGGGGCTCCAGTAGCAATTGTTGAAGGCCAACCAATCGGCGTTTTCTATGGTACTTATTTTGCTAGAAAAGCAGATGGAAGTTTTATAACCAATACTGCAGGTATTCCGCAAACTGCTAAAGGTACACAAACCACCATTACGAATCCAACTGAAACATTGGATGCAAATGGCTTACCAACTGGTGCAACTTTAAGAAAAGTTATTGGGAATCCCAATCCTGACTATACTGCTAGCTTCGTAAATGAAGTTGCTTATAAAAGATGGAATTTCCGTGCACAATTAGATGCGGTTCAAGGAGTAGATGTATTCAATGCAGACTTTAGAACAAGACAAGGTGTTGGTAATGGTAAAGTTGCTGAAGCAGAGCAAAGAGGTTTATTACCTAGAGGTTATGTAAGTGGTATTTATGCAATAGAAGAATGGAGAGTAGATGATGGCTCTTTTATTAAATTACGTGAATTATCATTGAGCTACAATGTTGGTAAAGTAAAATTCATCAATAACTTAAGCATAAACTTTAGCGGTAGAAATCTTATTTCATGGGATAACTACAAGGGATATGATCCAGAGGTAAACTCAGCTGGTCAAAGCACTTTATTAAGAGGCATTGATTTTGGAGCTACACCAATCCCACGTACTTTCAGTTTTGGTATCAAAGCTGATTTTTAATCCTTAATACAAAAAATAGAGAACAATGAAAAAGATACTATATAAATATCAAATCGCTTTCTTGCTCGGGATGGCAGCCTTCACGAGCTGTAAGAAAGACTTTGTGAATCCTAACGCACCTACTACTGATCAAGTATTTAGCTCGGCTAGAGGTTTAGTTGGCGTGAATTTAGGCGCACAGAGGACCTACTCCTTAGGTGGGGCAAGCGTTGTATATGGCTTAACAACCACCAACGGTTTTGTTACCAATGAAGTTATTTTAATGAATGCAGGTAACGTAGCAGAATACCAATTTAGCCGTGGTGGAACTGCTGTGGATGCAACCAATACAATTTTAGCGAACATATGGACCAATTCAAATAAAGTCATTTATGATGCAAATTCAGTTATCACAGCTGCAGAAGCGTTAAATGATAAAGCATATGCAAGTGGTTTAATTGCGCACGCATCAATATTAAAGGCTTTATCTATTGGTAGTATGTCAATGTTATGGGAAAAAGTTCCAGCAGGTATTGGTACAAATGTTCAATTTATTGATCGTTCAGCTGGTTTTGCTGCTGCAATTGCAACGATAGATAATGCTTTATCAAAAATAAGCGCCAATGCAATTAGTGCAAACTATATTGCTGATGCAGTACCTGGCATTGATTATGTAAATACATTAAACGCTTTAAAAGCAAGATACTTATTGTTTTCTGGTAAATATGCTGAAGCAATTACTGCAGCTAACTTAGTAGACTTAACTAAAAAGTCCACATTCAACTATGATGCGGTAAGCACCAATCCAATATTCACCACTGCAACTGCAACGAATAATGTTTATCAGGTAATCGATTCAACATTAGGTTTACCAGCTGCTTTAGCACCAACTGCTGGCGATGGTCGTATTGCATTTTATACTTCTATCAATACGACTGTTGCGCCAAGATTCAGAATCAATGGATTCTTCAATGCAACAACAACAGGTATACCAATCTACTTACCAAGTGAAATGACTTTAATTAAAGCAGAAGCTTATGCAAGAACCAATGATTTAAATGCTGCATTGACTGAGTTAAATAAAGTTGTTACAAAAACAGCAGCAGCAGATCCATTTAAAGTTGGCGCAGGATTAGCTGCTTCTACGGCTAGTACCGCTAGTGCTATTTTAGAAGAAGTATATAAAAACAGATGTATTGAATTGTATATGTCTGGATTAAAACTAGAAGACATGCGTCGATTTGGGAGGCCAACATCAGAGCGTAAGCGTAATTTCTTCCCTTATCCATTTAAGGAAAGAGATGGTAATCCTAACACACCAGCTGACCCTAGTTTTTAATAAAAAAAGAAATGAATGGATAAGTCATTTACGCGTATAACAGAATCAGATTCTAACTATGATCATATTGAAAATTTCAGTACCACTGAGATTTTACAAAAAATCAATGCAGAAGATCAAAAAGTGGCTTATGCCGTTGAAAAAGTAATACCAGCAATTCAAGCATTGGTAGACTCAGCAGTGGGAAAGTTATCGAATGGGGGACGCCTATTCTATATCGGGGCAGGAACGAGTGGCAGACTAGGTTTAGTAGATGCAAGTGAATGCCCCCCCACTTTTGGAGTACCCAACGATCTAGTCATTGGTATCATCGCAGGAGGACACCAAGCTATGTTTCAAGCAGTTGAAAATGCCGAAGACAATATGGAACAAGCTTGGAAGGATCTAATGGATTATAAAATTAGCAACCAAGACATTGTAATTGGTATAGCAGCAAGTGGTACTACCCCCTACGTCATTGGCGGACTTGAAACTTGTAGAAAACATCAAATTACAACTGGCAGCATAAGTTGCAATTTAAATAGTCCAGTTTCCGCACATGCAGACTTCCCTATCGAGGTGGTTGTAGGGCCTGAATTTATCACAGGTAGTACGAGAATGAAAAGCGGTACCGCACAAAAAATGGTACTCAATATGATTTCAACAGCTATCATGGTTAAATTAGGACGTATCAAAGGAAACAAAATGGTCAATATGCAATTAACGAATCAAAAATTATTTGATCGTGGTGTAAACATGATCATGGATGAATTAAAAATAGCGGACGCAACAATAGCAGCGGCGCTTTTAAGTGAACATGGGTCTGTTAAAAAATCCATAGAAGCTTATCAGCCAAAATAAGTGTTGTTCCCCAAATCAAAAGCCTTCCTAGTCCTAGGAAGGCTTTTGATTTATATTATATTTACACTTCAATTACACTAAAAATTAGCTTTAATTCGGAAAACTAAACTTGCCCATTGTGACAGGAATTTTGGTTGCATGTCCACCAGCAAATAATGGCGTTCCCGCTACTGCTTCATTCCCTAATAATGCAAATAAGATGGCTTCCTTTGCATCGGGGTGAATACCTAATAAATCTGATGAATACAATGTAGCGTTTGGCAATAAAGCTTGTAAATGCTCCATCAACAAAGGATTATGCATACCTCCCCCGCTACTATACATATTGAATTTCGTTCCTTTAGGTAAGCTAGAATGGATACAATCCACAATAGTCTCTGCAGAAAATCGATTTAAGGTTGCCATGACATCTTGATGCGATATCGCAAAAGTATTAGATGCAGCTTGTGCTTTAGCTAAAAAATCTAAATTGAATAGTTCAGGACCAATTGTTTTTGGCAAACCCAATGAAAAGAAAGTATGGGCTTTTAATTCTGCTAATAAAGCAGTATTGATTTTTCCCAAGGCTGCAATCTCGCCACCTTTATCAAAAGCCAATGGTGAAAAATGGGTTCTTGTATAGGCATCCATCAAAGTATTACCTGGCCCAGTATCCGTCGAAAAAACTTCTTCTAAGCTACATCCAGCAGCTAAATATGTAAAATTAGCAATCCCACCCATATTCAACAACAACCTGTTTTCGGTAGGGTGACTACATAATAAAAAATCCCCATAAACTGCCAAAGGCGCTCCCTCACCCCCAGCGGCTACATGCTTTTGTCTAAAATCACTTAATGTCATGATACCTGTAGTCACTGCAATATGATCCCCATCTCCAATCTGCAAAGTAGCAGGACCATATTCAGAATTAGGATGCAATGATTTGGGTGCATGATAAATAGTTTGTCCATGACTTGCAATCATATCCACTTTATTTGGAGCGATGTCCCATGATTTGAGTGCTGATAAAACCATCTTCCCATGTTGTTGACCAACCCATGCGTTGAGCAAGGTTAAGGATTCTAATGCAACCATTTCTTTAGAGAAAATACTTAAAATCTTTGCTTTGAAATCGATTGAGTATTCAATTGTAGTAAATGCTTTCAATTCAAAATTTGTTGCTTTACCGGATCCACTTATTGCACATAATGCAATATCTAAGCCATCCATAGAAGTACCACTCATCAAACCAATAATTATTCGATCTTGCTTTCCTGCAACCTTCATTAAATTTTGGATATTCTGATGCATGTTTTAAATTTTATCTACCTCAAGATACTAAAGACAGTGCTTAATACAAACTAGTTAAAAGTTTTTCACACTCCTCTAGTTCAACTAATTATACACACTAATCCACTTAACTTTGTTTCACAATTCATTTATATGCTTAAAGTTGGTGTTTTTGGTGTAGGTCATTTAGGTAAATTTCATTTGAATAACTGGAAACAAATTCCAACAGTGGAATTAGTTGGTTTTTTTGACCCTAATAATGAACAAGCTTCCGAAGTAGAAAAAAATTATGGTATCAAAAGGTTCATGGACGAGGCTGAATTAATTGCAGCTGTTGACGCAATTGATGTAGTCACCCCAACCCATTTACATTTTCCAGTTTGTGAAATGGCAATTAAAATGGGCAAGCATGTATTTGTAGAAAAGCCTATGGCCAATACAATCGAAGAAGGCAAAGCAATAATGAACATGGTGAAAGAAGCGAATGTAAAATTGCAGGTAGGCCATGTTGAGCGTTTCAATCCTGCATTCACTGCACTTAAAAATGAAAATTTAAAACCATTATTTATAGAAGTGCATCGTCTTGCTCAATTTAATCCAAGAGGAACAGAAGTGAGTGTGATCCTTGATTTAATGATTCATGATATAGACATTATTTTGAGCATTGTAAAGAGTGATGTAAAAAACATTTCCGCAAGTGGTGTAGCAGTATTAACAGACACGCCTGATATCGCGAACGTGCGCATTGAATTCAACAATGGATGTGTGGCAAACTTAACTAGCAGCAGAATTAGTATGAAAAAAATGCGTAAAATAAGACTATTCCAAAAAGACGCATACATAGGAATTGATTTTCTAGAAAAAAATACAGAAATCATTCAGCTTAAACAACCAGACGCAACGGATGCTTTTTCATTTGATATTGAAACACATCAAGGCACTAAAACCATTTCTATCTCTAACCCAGTGATAGAAGACGGTAATGCAATTTTAAGTGAACTCATCAGCTTTGTTCGATCTATTGAAAATGACGAACCAACTGTGGTCAATGAGATTGATGGCTATTTAGCGATGGAAGTGGCGCATCAAATTTTAGAGAAGATTAGTAAATCTACATCTGTAGTGAATCAATCCACTGAGTAATTTATTATGAAAAACGAATAAACAAGTACGCTTATTCGATGGATAAAGTTACCGCTACGAAAAATTAGTTAGAAAATCTTTTTGTTAAAATATATTCAGCGATTGCCAAATCCAATGGCCTTGTAATTTTTATATTTTCGAATTCACCATCCACTAAATAAACAGGTATCCCACTTGCTTCAACCACATTCGCCTCATCTGTAAAAAAAGGCTGATAAGGTTGTTCAAATGCTTTTAATAATAAACCTGCATTAAAAGTTTGTGGCGTTTGAATCATCATTACATTTTCTCTATTAACCACATGATGCGTCTCCCCTTCCAATATTCGAATGGTATCTGTTGAACTTACTGCAGGTATTGCAGACCCTTTTTCCACTGCTTGCTGATAACATCTTTGAATCAATGCAGGCGTAAGCAAACATCGTACAGCATCATGAACAAATACAATCGCATCCTGTGCTACTTGTGCTAAGCCATTTTTTACTGATTGGAATCTAGTATCTCCTCCTGCTACAAATTGAAATTGCTGTGTTAATCCACTAGCACTAATTAAATTTTTCCCCTCTTGAATGTACCCCGATGGTAGAACAATGATGAAATTGATATCAGAAAAAGCAGCAACAAATTGATCTATTGTGTGCAATAAAATGGTCTTCCCTTCAATCGCTAAAAATTGTTTAGGCACCACTGTGCCCATTCTTTGTCCAGTACCACCTGCAACAATAATGGCTGTTTTTTTCATGAAAAAATTTTATAAATGCTATTTAACTAATAATTTTTTGACCTCATACGCTAACACTTTTTTATCGATTGGCGCAGTACCTACTAATTCACAAACCAATCCACCTGCAATATTTGCAATCTCTGCAGCTAAAGCCATGTCTTTTGAATAGGCGTACACCAAAGATGCCACTGCAATCACAGTATCACCAGCACCACTCACATCTGCTATATTACGTATATGCGTTGGAATGAGTTGGCATTGATTGTCTTGAGCATAAAAAACACCATGTTCTGATAATGTAATAAATGAAATTTGATGATGTAATGCTTCGTGTAATACCTTATGTACATTTTGCATATTATCTACATCAACATTGGGTATATCAATTTTTAATCCTTCTTTTACCTCTTTTAAATTAGGTTTAAATAAAGTACAATTTTTATACGCTAGAAAATTTTTTTGCTTAGGGTCTACAGCTGTTGGAATTCCTTTTTTATTACAATAAGTAATGATGGATTCAATGATCTCAGCAGTTAAAACGCCCTTATTGTAATCTTCTAATATAATCAAGGCTGGTTGTTCTTTTTCTACATAAGTATAAAAATTGTCCAATAATGCTTTTGATTCTGCAGCATTGATATCATGCGTATGTTCATGGTCTAAGCGCATCATTTGTTGATTACGCCCCATAATTCTCACTTTATTGGTCGTTACCCTCGAAGCACTTGTATAAATATATTGTGTATCGATTCCTTCCGCTTTTAATAAAGCATTTAAGGTAGTTGCTTCTGAGTCCTTACCCAGCACAGCAAATAATGTAGTTGGCGCCCCTAAAGCCCTTAAATTGAGTGCTACGTTGGCTGCTCCTCCAACCCTTGTTTCCTTTCTTTGAAGGGACACAATGGGCACAGGTGCTTCTGGAGAAATTCGATCAACACCACCCCACCAATAGGTATCTAACATAATATCCCCTACGACTCCAATTTTAGTAGAAGCAAACCCATCAAACAGCTTATCGAAACTTTTTAAATCCATCATTTACTGTCCAGATTTTTGATTACGCAATGCCAAATAATACAAAGGCACACCTAATAAAGTGATGATTAATCCCGGCCAAGTAAAATTAGGCTTATAGATAATTAATAACACGCAAAAACAAGTTCCCATTAAAATATAAATGGCTGGCAATACCGGATAGCCAAATGCTTTGTAAGGTCTTTCTAGTGTTGGTCTCTTTTTACGAAGTATGAAAATACCTACGATCGTTAAAATATAGAAAATCACCACGATGAATGAAACCATATCTAACAAATCTCCATACCTTCCACTTAAACACAATAATCCAGCAACAATACATTGTGCCCAAAGCGCCCAGGCTGGCACGGCATTTTGATTCAAAGTGCCTGCTTTTTTAAAGAATAAGCCATCTTGTGCCATGGTATAATATACTCTTGCGCCAGCTAAGATCAATCCATTGTTACATCCAAAAGTGGAAATCATAATCATCACTGCAATCACATAAGTGCCAATATTACCAAAAATCACATTCGATGCTGCTACTGCAACCCGGTCTGCAGGTGCATTCGCAATTTCATTCAAAGGCAACACACTTAAATACATCAAGTTTGCCGCCATATAAATAACAGTAACGATCAGTGTTCCTAAAAAAAGGCTTAATCCAATATTGCGTTGAGGGTTTTTGATTTCTCCCGCAATGAATGTCACATTGTTCCATGCATCACTACTAAAAATGGAACCCACCATTGAAGCTGCAATAGCCCCTAAGATTGCAACACCAAAAATGGGCGTTGTAGTATTGTTAGAAGCAATCGTTTTCATTTCCCAGGCATTTGCCCAATTGGCATCCCAAATACTTGCCTTAGAAGCCAATAGAAAGCCAAATCCAATGAGTCCAAATAAAGATGCTAGCTTGGTGATGGTAAAAGTAGATTGAATCATTTTACCACCTTGTACCCCCTTAGTATTGATATAGGTTAGCAATACGATAATCGCAATCGACAATAATTGTGCAGGATAGATTTTGATGAAACCCATTTGAAATAAAATATTGGCATCTGTCATTTCTAATGCTGGAAAAAAATAGCCTGCAAATTTACTGAATGCCACCCCTACTGCAGCAATCGTTCCTGTTTGTATCACAGAAAAGAAACTCCATCCATATAAGAATCCTAGCAGTGGATTATACGCTTCTTTTAAGTAAACATATTGTCCACCCGCTTTTGGAAACATTGCACTCAACTCTCCATAACTCAAAGCTGCTGTTAAAGTCATAAAACCTGTAAGCAACCATACGCCAACCAACCATCCTGCTGATCCTACGTTTCTCGTAATATCCGCACTCACAATAAATATTCCCGACCCAATCATACTACCTGCAACAATCATCGTTGCATCAAATGCAGATAAACTAGGTTTAAATCCGGTGTTTGTTTCTGACATAATTCTAAGCTATTCGTTAAAAAAAATCCCGTTGAATAACGGGATTGTAAATCATTATTTTTTGTATTCCGCGTTTAGGCCTTTTACAATATCTGCTGTGATATCGTAAGCGGTATCTTTGTAATACATTAGATCTGCATTACTAGAAAACACATAAGCAAATTGTTTGTCTTTATTGTATTTTAAAATAAACGCCTCTATTTTCTTTTTTACTTCTTGCAATTTTCTATAGCTCTCCTCTTGTAATGCTTGTGTTAATTGTTGCTCAGTATTCGCATAATTCTTTTCTAATTGTTGCAATTCCTGCTGTCTTGCAACAATTTCACCTTGAGACAAGTATTGACCATTTTTTTGTAAGTCTTGGTACTTTGCAGAAAATGCATTTTTTAAAGCTGTTAATTGCTTCGCATTTTCCATGTCCTTTAATTGTAAAGCATCTTTCACATCTTTAAAGAATGTATAGTTGTTCTGAATAGAATCAATTTCAAAATAAGCTACTTTGGTTCCACCTGCAGTTTGTGCAATATGCTTGGTCGAAGAACTGCTATTGCTAAAGTGCAAAACATACAAAACTACAATTGCTATAGCTAATACACCATTGATCACCCAATTAGTCGACTTCATTTTAAATTATCATTTATTATATTATAGGCAAGTTGCCTTACCGTATAAAAATAAGTAAAATATATAAATCAAACGCGTATTTATGGTATAAAAAAAGCAGGAAATAATACTATTTCCTGCTTTTTAACAAAATCAATTAAAGTGCTTATTCTTCCTCATCAAAGCTCATCGCTTCACGAGTTGTAGCCAACACTTCATATTCTTCCTTACTTCCTACGATCAATTTCTCGAATTCTTTTTGACCTGTACCTGCAGGAATTAAGTGACCAGTAATAACGTTCTCTTTCAATCCAAGCATTAAGTCAACCTTACCTTGTATAGCTGCCTGACTCAATACTTTAGTAGTCTCTTGGAATGACGCAGCAGAGATCCAACTTTGTACACCCAATGAAGCTTTAGTGATACCTAATAAGACTGGACGAGCTGTAGCTGGCTTTGCATCACGCACTTCTACAACTTTTTTGTCTGCACGCTTTAAGATCGAATTTTCTTCTCTTAATTCACGAACTGTTACAATTTGACCCGGCTTGAATTTAGTACTTTCGCCACCATCAGTAACTACTTTCTTATCATAAATACGATCATTCTCTTCGATAAAGTCAAAGCGGTCTTCTAAATCTTCTTCTAAGAATTTAGTATCCCCTGCATCAACGATCTCTACCTTCTTCATCATCTGACGTACAATTACTTCAATGTGCTTGTCATTGATTTTTACGCCTTGTAGACGATATACTTCTTGAATCTCATTGACTACGTATTCTTGTACTGCATATGGACCTTTGATTGCAAGAATATCTGCAGGAGCAATTTGACCATCAGATAATGGTGATCCCGCTTTAACAAAGTCACTGTCTTGTACTAAGATTTGACGTGTCAATGGTACTAAATACTTCTTCACCATACCATCTTTAGATTCAACAATGATTTCTCTATTACCACGCTTGATATTACCAAATGTAACAATACCATCGATCTCACAAACAATCGCAGGGTTACCTGGATTTCTTGCCTCGAACAATTCTGTTACACGTGGAAGACCTCCAGTGATATCTCTTAACTTACCTAATACTCTAGGAATTTTTACCAAGATATGTCCAGCTTTCACTTCTACACCTTCTTCAATCACGATATGAGAACCAACTGGCAAGTTGTACATCTTATTGTCTTTTGCACCTTCTAAGATGATTGTTGGGATTCTTGTTTTATCCTTAGATTCAATCACTACTTTTTCACGGTGACCTGTTTGCTCATCCGCTTCATCTCGGTAAGTAAATCCTTCAACGATATTTTCGAATTTGATTTTACCATTTTGCTCGGCAACGATGACATTATTGAATGGATCCCATGTACAAATCACATCTCCTTTCTTCACTTGTGCACCATCTTTTACTGCTAAAATAGCACCGTAAGGAACGTTATTTGTAATCATTAAACGATCGTTCTTCACATCCATAATTCTTACTTCACCAGTACGACCAATTACCACTTTCACTTTATTGCCTTCGTTATTGATTGTATCTACAGTACGTAGACCGTCAAACTGGATTGTACCATCAAACTTTGCGTTCAAGCTAGATTCTACAGATGAAGATCCTGCAACACCACCCACGTGGAAAGTACGCAATGTCAACTGTGTACCAGGCTCACCAATTGATTGCGCAGCGATAATACCTACAGCATCTCCTTTTTGAGTGATATATCCAGTTGCTAAGTTTCGTCCATAACATTTCACACAAACACCACGCTTGCTTTCGCAAGTTAATACAGAGCGAATCTCTACTGTTTCAATACCTGCATCTTCAATTAAACGTGCTGCATCGATTGAAATTTCATCACCAGCTGCAACGATTAATTCGTTGGTAATTGGATTGAATACATCATGAGATGATGTACGACCTTCAATTCTATCTGCTAATGGTTCAATGATATCTTCATTGTCTTTTAAAGCACTTGTTGCAATACCTCTTAATGTTCCGCAATCTTCTTCAGAGATGACTACGTCTTGAGATACATCCACTAAACGACGTGTTAAGTAACCCGCATCCGCTGTCTTTAAGGCAGTATCTGCAAGACCCTTACGCGCACCGTGTGTAGAAATGAAGTAATCTAAGACGTTCAATCCACCTTTAAAATTAGATAAGATTGGGTTTTCAATTACCTCAGATCCAGTGCTACCACTTTTACGAGGTTTTGCCATCAATCCACGAATACCTACCAACTGCTTCACCTGTGTTTTACTACCTCTCGCTCCAGAATCCAACATCATGTATACAGAGTTGAAACCTTGCTTATCGGTAGCCATCTCACGAATTAAAGTATCAGTGATACGTGTATCGACACGTCCCCAGATATCAATTACCTGGTTGTAACGCTCGTTATTGGTGATTAGACCCATGTTATAGTTTTCCCAAACTTCTTCTACTTCTACTTTTGCTGCTTCCAATAAATCATGTCTAGTTTCTGGAACAACTAAGTCATTCACGTTGAATGATAAACCTCCGCGGAATGCCATTCTGAAACCTAATGTTTTAATATCATCCAAAAACTTCGCAGTTGTTGGAACGTCAGTGATCTTAATGATATCACCAATGATATCTCTTAAGCTTTTCTTAGTCAACAATTGATTTACGAATCCAACTGGTTTTGGAGTATATTGGTTAAACAACACACGACCTACAGTCGTTTCAATCAATTTATTTACCAGTACACCACCTTCACGTACATTTGTCTTTACTCTGATATTTGCGTGTAGATCGATTTTATTTTCGTTGTACGCAATGATCACCTCATCTAAGTTGTAGAAAGCTTTGCCCTCTCCTCTTACGACTAAGTCACCCATTGATTTTTTACCCTTAGTGATATAGTATAAACCTAACACCATGTCCTGAGAAGGAAGGGTGATTGGCGTACCATTCTGTGGGTTTAAGATATTGTGAGAAGACAACATCAACAACTGTGCCTCCAGAATAGCCGCATGGCTTAATGGAACGTGCACCGCCATTTGGTCACCATCGAAATCGGCGTTGAATGCCGCGGTAACCAATGGGTGTAATTGAATCGCTTTACCTTCTACCATTTTAGGTTGGAAAGCTTGGATAGATAAACGGTGCAATGTTGGGGCACGGTTTAACATCACTGGATGTCCTTTCAATATATTTTCTAAGATATCCCAAATCACAGCTTCTTTTTTGTCTACTAATTTCTTTGCAGACTTCACTGTTTTAACGATACCTCTTTCAATTAATTTACGAATGATAAATGGCTTGAATAATTCAGCAGCCATATCCTTAGGTAATCCGCACTCGTGCATTTTTAATTCAGGTCCTACCACGATTACAGAACGTCCAGAATAATCCACACGCTTACCTAATAAGTTTTGACGGAAACGACCTTGTTTACCTTTCAATACATCAGATAAAGATTTTAAAGCACGTCCACCCTCTGCTTTAACAGCATTAGATTTACGAGAGTTATCGAATAAAGAATCGATCGCCTCTTGTAACATACGCTTTTCGTTACGTAAGATGACTTCTGGTGCTTTAATTTCTAACAAACGCTTTAAACGGTTGTTACGGATAATTACACGACGATATAAATCATTCAAATCAGAAGACGCAAAACGGCCACCATCTAATGGCACCAATGGACGTAATTCTGGAGGAATCACTGGAATATACTTCATCACCATCCACTCTGGTTGGTTCGTGATATGTGTTTTTGCTTCACGGAAAGATTCAACCACACTCAAACGCTTTAAAGCATCTGCTTTTCTTTGTTGTGAAGTTTCGTTTGCTGCAGCATCACGTAAAGTGAAACTTAAAGTATCTAAATCTAACAAACCTAATAAATCATGCACTGCCTCGGCTCCCATCTTAGCGATGAACTTTTGTGGATCATCATCTGGTAAGTATTGATTTTCTTTTGGTAAAGTATCTAATAAATCTAAGTACTCTTCTTCAGTTAATAAATCAGCTACTTTTAAGTTGTCTTTGATACCTGGTTGGATAACCACATAGCGCTCATAGTAAATGATCGTTTCTAATTTCTTAGAGCTCATTCCTAATAAGTAACCAATTTTGTTTGGTAAAGATTTAAAGTACCAGATATGCACTACAGGCACCACCAATTTGATGTGTCCCATACGCTCACGACGGACTTTCTTCTCTGTTACTTCAACGCCACAACGGTCACAAACGATCCCCTTGTAACGAATTCTTTTATACTTTCCACAAGCACATTCGTAATCCTTTACTGGACCAAAAATACGCTCACAGAAAAGACCATCACGCTCCGGCTTATAAGTACGGTAGTTGATCGTTTCCGGTTTCAACACTTCTCCAAAACTTCTCTCTAAGATATTGTCTGGTGAAGCCAAACTAATTGTAATTTGAGAAAAAGCTGGACGTTGTCTATTCTCTTTTTTGAATGCCATATTATTTATTCATTTTAGTTCCGGCTTTTACACCGGAACCTATTTAAGAATTTGGTGTTATTAGATGATTTTTTTCTATTACGAAAGCTTAATCAAATTTTAAATCAAGACCTAAACCTCTTAATTCATGTACTAATACATTGAATGATTCAGGGATACCAGCTTTAGGAATATTCTCGCCTTTTACAATGGCTTCATATGTCTTAGCTCTACCGATGATATCATCTGATTTAAGCGTCAATAACTCTTGAA